>Ga0316226_1001087_pt1 | contig 31440 bp, 29 predicted proteins | sample TBH18017metaG_FD_206009 | JGI IMG/M metagenome (GOLD analysis project Ga0316226, IMG submission 206009) | Freshwater microbial communities from Trout Bog Lake, Wisconsin, USA - TBH18017 | ecosystem: Environmental > Aquatic > Freshwater > Lake > Hypolimnion/Profundal zone | place: USA: Wisconsin...
GCCTGAGTCCCGTCAAGTGGTGTAACAAGAGCGGCCAGCGAAGCGCCGCCGTGCCCGTATGAATTAATTTCAAGGAAATGCTGCTGCTCATAGACCTTGGGCCGGGGCGGTGTGGAAAACGCGTGAGTGTTTTCCAGGCGAAGCCCGCGGGTGTGGGAAGGTTGTGGACCCGGAGGGCGCCCCGCAGGGGCGTTGCCTGTGGACCCGAAGGGCGGGCTGAAAGCCCGTTCCGCGCAGCGGAATCCAGCAGGCAATCCAGCAGCCTTTCCATGCCCGTGCACCGCCCCGGCCGGGTGGGTCGCGACCTCGCCCCAATGCCATCAGGTCCTCGCCTTCATGTAGGGGAACGGAGCGGCAGCCCACTCCGCATGTTGGTCCGCGAGCAACGCGCCCAAAAGCCTGAGCACAGCGGCCCTGTTTGGAAAGATGCCGACTACGTCCGAACGCCGACGCAGCTCGCGGTTCTCCCGCTCCAGCACGTTGGTCGAGTGGATCTTTCGCCAATCCGCCTTGGGAAAGTCCATGTAGACCAAGACGTCCTCGACAGCCTCGTCCAGGAGGGCCGCGAAGCCTGGGTGCTTGCGTTTGCTTTCCAGCGCCAAGGCGGCGAACAGGCGCTGGGCGTCCTCCTTGTTCGGAGCCTGGAACGCCTGCTTCAGCCGCTCCAGAAGTTCCTCCTGGGCCGCCTTGGGCAACCTCGTCGCCGCATTCCGCATGAAGTGGACCCGGCACCGCTGCCAGGAGACGCCATTCAGGACCCGGCGCACCGCGGCTTTCAGGCCGGAGTGGGCGTCCGAGACCACCAGTTCCACGCCCTTCAGCCCGCGCTTGACCAAGCTCTCCAGGAACCCGCTCCAGGCCGATTCCATCTCGCCGTCCGCAACCTCCAGGCCGAGCACCTCCCGGTAGCCCTGCTGATTCACTCCGATGGCCACCAGGACGGCCAGGCCAACCACCCGCTGTCCTTCCCGGACCTTCGGGTACATCGCATCCAGCCACATGTAGCGATAGGCTCCGTCCAGCGGGCGTTCCCGGAAGGCCGTGACCTCGACATCCAGATCCTTGGCCAACCGGGAGACCTCGCTTTTCGACATGCCCTTCGCCCCCATGGCCTCGATCAGCTTCTCCACCTTCCTGGTGGAGACCCCGGCCACATAGGCTTCCGAGACCACGCTCACGAAGGCCCGTTCCCAGCCCCTGCGAGGCTCCAGAAAATCCGGGAGGTAGCTTCCCTGGCGGAGCTTCGGGATCTGGAGCGCCAGCGTCCCCAGCCGTGTCTCCCAATCCCGTTCCCGGTAGCCATTCCGGTGGTTCTCCCGCAGCGGGGAACGCTCCCCGGCCTGGGCCTGGCAGATGGCCGTGACGTCGCCGTCCATGATCCGCTCCAACGTCATCATCACGAGCTGGCGCAGGAAGTCCCCGCCACCCTCCTCCAAGGCCTTGCCCAGGGCCGCGAGGCCCTCCACACTGTCTCTGGCCATCGATTTTCCCTTCTATGTTGTTCGGCAAAAACAAACATACGGGAATCGGTGGCCACCTGTCTGCCTACCCGGTTCTTACACCACTACCTGGGACTCTATCCGGGTCGAATTAGCCATTCCCAATCTGAGGCCTTCATGCTCACCGGATCCCAATGGTAGGTCAGAATGCCAATGGAAAGCAGGCGAGAACTAGCAGATGGCTTGTACCTCTTAGCAACATCTCTGGCAGCCAGCTGGAACTCATTCCATAATTCGCTTTCCGGTCGAGACATAACGGCAACAGCCCCGAATTTGAGTGGCTTGGAACCATTGGAGCCGAACACTTTGCGATAGTCCTGCTGTGAATCCGCATTCAGGTTCGCTTCGTGGTCAAGCGCGAGTGCGTAATATATGGACTGTCGCAGGGCCTTCTCAATGGTCTCGGTCGCGCCGGGCCTCTTGAGTTCGAAAACATAAAATCCAGTTCGCCCGCGATCTCGGACCATTAGGTCGATGTTCCCCGTGGTCCCTAAGAGAACCGCACCCTCCCGATTGATCGAAACGCCAATTTCTGATGGATATTTCAGCCATTGAATTGGTTGCAGGTTTCTGAAAGTGTCTGTCCCTTTCTTGATCGCCTCAGAAAGTTGCCATTGGATTTCTCGTTCCTGCGCCTTTATGGTCTGTGCCTTGGTCACTTGACGCCTCAGGAAGGTGCGAATATTTTCAGCGTCGACTGAGTTTTGGCTCCACTCCCATCTAACGGACTCACGTGCTTCCCTCAAGCTCTCTTTTGGAGTGAAGATAAATGCGGGGTTTTGCCCTGTCGGCTGGACTAGTATTTCCCCTACGTTTTTGCCACGCACTTCCACGTTTAGGTTAAAGCCTTTGCGTGGATTGGCTTTAATAATCAATTTTTGGTTCATTGAAAACCAAGCCCGGATGGAACCGGTGGTCCTTGGGCAGAGTCGATTGGGGAAGATCTTGGTCGCAATGGCACCCTCAAGCCCCTTGATTTTCTTGGCGACAGATTTTATCTTCTCCCTCCGTCCATTTAGCACTAATCTGCCATCTTCCGTATCGAATTGATCAGAGACTTGGTTTTCAAGTTCGTAAAGGCACACGTTTAATCTCCTCTGCTGTTGTTAATGCGTTTCACAGTTTGTTAGGCGATCCATAAATCGCCATCTCTATGCCATTCGATCCGTGGGAAAATTTGATCATACGCTTCCGGCAAAAATGTGTGAATCGGAACCACAACCCTGGGATTGAGGGCCTCCGCGAAACGTTTAAGATCGGCAGGGCGGGCATGGCCAGAAGTATGAAGCGGTTCCAGTGGAACGTTGGAGGCCTCAGCCCATGCTTGCAACTCCATCCCCGATTCCTGTTTCAAATAGCCCTCCCAGAGGGAGTAGAAAATCCGCGCACCTTCCAGGGCACCCTGCGCCTCAAGGTCCTTCTGGTGGATTGTCCTGAACAGAAGCACGCTATGCGGAGCTATTTTAGCCAGCTGGCCGGGAAAGACCCGATGGCCCTTATGTCGGTCCAGTAACTCGGACCGCTTGTTCCGGCGGATCTGTTTCATCTGGTAATCCGGCACGTAGAGGCCTACTCCGTCCCAGTGGCTTTGGGGAATTCCTGGGTTGCAGGTCGCCTCCAGGATCAAGGCAGAATAGAGATCGATGATGAGCTTGCGCCGGCTCCGCTTCGCCGCACGGAACAGGGTGACCATCCGATCGATATTCTGGGCGGAAGCACAGACCAGAGCCAACCCTTCCGTGGCCTTGAAGGCCTGGATCATATTTCCCTCGAGTTCGGCTTCCGTGTCGAAGGTCTCGTCCATGCCCAGCCGCCCCAGGGAGGAACCCTCCATTAAGAGAACATCCACCCCTGAAGGGGGTTCTTCCAGGATTCGCTGGAAACGCCACGGCGTTCGTCCATGCCCCCGAAAGTCACCACTATAAAAGACCTTTCGGCCATCGGCCTCTATGAGCAGGGCGTAACCGTCATAGGCGCTATGGTCCACCAGATAGGGCGTGATCGTGAAAGGGCCCCAGACGAAGGCCGTACGATCCTCCAGAACCGGGCCGGCCGAAGGAACCACCGGATCTCGCATCCAGGGCGAGGCAGCCTCCAGGATGCGCCTTCCCGCAGCACCCATTGCCACGGGCAGGTCTGGTCGGACATGTGCCAACAATTGGTAGTGGTCCTGGTGACCGTGTGAGATCACGACGCCCAGGAGGTCGTCCGAGGGCTCAATCAGTCCCGGCACCGTGGGGAGCAGGTCGGGGGAGTTCTCTTTGGCATCCAGTGGCAACCCGAGATCCACCAGGAGGCGCTTGCCCTGGGCCTCCAATTCGACGCAGCTGCCCCCGATCTGGTGGGCGCCGCGGTGGATGCAAATTCGCAATAGGTCTCCTTGTCTTGATGGCCAACCTATATAATTCTTTCGGCCATGCGACAGTGACTGTCTATTCCTAAGTGCTGAATTGTTCTGTCAAATGGGGAGGGATTCAAAAGGGCCGGGCGTTTCGGCCAAAGACCTCACTGTTTTGGAAAGGTGATTGGAACCTTGTTGCAGGCGTGCCCATGACGAAGTCGGGGCGGAACCGTTAAGTTCCGCCCCTTCTTTACTTCTTTGGTCGGCGCGAGAAGATTCGAACTTCCGACCCCTACCACCCCAAGGTAGTGCGCTACCAGGCTGCGCCACGCGCCGTGAACCTATGAGTCTAGGCTGGCAGGCGGGGAAGGTCAAGCGCTGTTCTCTGCGGCTACACTGGACGGCATGGCGGAACGACTGATTCTCATCACCAACGACGACGGCTGCTGGGCGCCGGGGCTGGCGGCCCTGGCGCGGGTGGCCAGCCGGTTCGGGCGGGTGGTCGCCGTGTCGCCGGACCGCAACCGGTCGGCGGTTTCCAGCGCCATGAGCCTGCACGACATCCTGCGCCTGCACGAACTGGGCGAGGACCGCTACGCCTGCAACGGGACGCCGGTGGACTGCGTGCTGGTGGGGGTCCGGGCCCTGCTGGGACGCGAGCCGGACTGGATCCTGGCGGGGATCAACCACGGCTTCAACCTGGGCGAGGACGTGTTCTACTCGGGCACGGTGGGCGCGGCCTTCGAGGGCTGCCAGCAGGGGGCCCGGGCCGCGGCGTTCTCGATCGACCCCGAGGGCGACCTGGCGGTGGCCGAGGTCTGGGCGGGCCTGTTCCTGGAGCGCTGGGAGGCCATGGCCCTGCCGGCCAACCGCATCTGGAACGTCAACCTGCCCAAGGGCGAGCCGCGCGGCTTCCGGCTCACCGGCCAGGACACCCGCAAGTACCACGACCAGGTGGTGGCCCGGCTGGATCCGCGCAACACGCCCTACTACTGGATCGGCGGCGAGCTCGGCCCCACCTACTCCCGCGGCCCGGGCAGCGACGCCGACGCGGTCCTGGACGGCTGGGTGAGCGTGACCCCCCTGCGCCTGGACCTGGCCTGCCCCGACGTGATGGGCCGGGGCGCGGAGTTCGACGGCACCTTCAACGGGAACCTCCCGTGAACGGCTGGTTCCACGTCCATGGCCGGGTCCAGGGCGTGGGCTTCCGCTGGTTCGTGGTCATGGAGGCGCAGGCGCTGGACCTGGCGGGCTGGGTGCGCAACGAGCCGGACGGGACGGTGGCGGGGGTGGCGGCGGGCGACCTGTCCCGCCTGGAGGCCTTCCGGGAGCGCCTGGAGGCGGGGCCGACCCGGGCCCGGGTTTCAAGGCTGGACTGGGAGGTGGGGAATGCGCCACAATCACTTCCCCATCCCTTCGAGATCCGACCTTAGCGAGGCACCATGAACCTCAAGAAATCCGTGGTCGATGTTCCGGACTTCCCCAGGCAGGGCGTCCTTTTCAAGGACATGTCGCCTTTGTTCATGGACGCCGCCGCCTTCGCCCGGGCCATCGACGCCATGGCCGAGCCGGTGCTGCCGCTGCAGCCCACCCATGTGCTCGGGCTGGAGTCCCAGGGCTTCATCTTCGGCTCGGCGCTGGCCCAGAAGCTGGGGCTGGGCTTCGTCCCCGCCCGCAGGACCGGAAAGCTGCCGCGCCCCACCTTCGCCGAATCCTGCGGCGAGGAGTCCCTGGAGATCCACCAGGACGCCTTCCAGCCCGGGGACCGGGTCCTGATCGTCGACGACGTGGTCGCCACCGGCGCCACCGGCGCCGCCGCCCGCCGCCTGGTCCAGAGGACCGGGGCGCATCCGGTGGCCCTGACCGTGTTCATCGAGCTGGTCGCCCGAGGCGGCCGGGAACAGCTCAAGGGCCTCCCGGTGTTCAGCGTCCTGACCTATTAGGTCAGGCGCTCACCAGGGTCTTCAGGCCATCCCGGAACAGCACGTCGACCTTGCGGCTGGTCCGCTTCTGGACCCGGCCCAGGCCGAAGCTGGGATGGTCCATCCACATGCCCTCCTCCCACTTGACCGTGATGGCGTAGGGCAGGGCGCGGGAACCGGCCTGCTCGGTCATCATGAGCTCGTGGAACCGCGAGGGGGAGGCGGCGGCGCGGGGGGCGGCGACCCGGGCGGCGGCGGTGGCCCGGGGCGGGCGCGCCGCCGGGGCCGGGCGCTCGGCCCGGAACTTGTGGACGGACTTGCAGGTGCTGCAGATCAGCTTTTCCGGCACCCCGTCCGTGATGGACATGATCATGTGCCTGGTTTCCCCTTTGCATCTCCCACAAGGGGCATCGACTTCCTGTCCGGCGTAGTACGATTTCGTCATAACCCCAGTTTGCCGGAATTGTCCGGACTTGGGAAACCCGAAGCGAGTCCGGATGCCCGTCTACACCTCCGCCTGCCCCAGGAACTGTTACAGCACCTGCAGTCTGAGCGTCACTGTGGAAGCAGGGCGGGTCACCGCCATCGACCCCCATCCGGGCAATCGGGCCACCCCGGAAGGCCCGTGCCTGAAGGGGCTCAGCTACCTGGAACGGGGCGAAGCCGCCGATCGCCTGCTTGCTCCCATGCTCCGTGGGGCGGAGGGATTCCGGCCCATCGGCTGGGATGACGCCCTGGACCTCATGGCCGAACGCTTCCTCGATCTGCGGGCCCGGTACGGGCCCCGGTCGATCCTCTACTACGCCGGCAGCGGCACCAAGGGCCTGCTCAACCACGCCGGGATGGCCTTCTGGCGCCGCTTCGGCGGCTGCACCACCAGCTACGGCGATCTCTGCTGGCCCGCGGGCCTGGAGGCCACCCGGCTGACCCTGGGCGACAACCGCCACAGTGCCCCCTGGGACCTGGCCGAGGCCAGGCTCATCGTGATGTGGGGCAAGAACGCGGCCGAGACCAACGTCCACCAGATGCGCTTCGTGGACCAGGCCCTGGCCCGGGGCGGAAAGCTGGTGGTGGTCGATCCCCGGCGCACCTTCACGGCCGCCCGGGCCAGCCTGCTGGTGCAGCCCCGGCCCGGCAGCGACGGAGCCCTGGCCATGGGCCTGGCCCACCTGCTGATCCGGGACGGGCTGGTGGACCGGCCGTTCATCGACGCCCACGTGGGGGGCTTCGAGGCCTTCGCCCGGGCGGCGGCGGATTGGACGCCGGAGCGCGCCGCCGCGGCCACCGGGGTGCCCGTGGCGCATCTGGAGGCGCTCGCCCGGGACCTGGGCACGATCCGCCCGGCCACCATCTGCGCGGGCTTCGGCATGCAGCGCTACACCAACGCCGGCCAGACCATGCGGGCGATCCTGGCGCTGTTGGCGATCACCGGCAACCTGGGCCGGCCCGGGGCCGGCTGGGTCTACGCCAACCTGCAGAGCGACGTGTTCAGCGCCGTGCGCGACCCCCTGGACTGCTATCCCCCGGCGGTCCCCGACGGGGTGGTGCGGGTCGCGGTCTCCACCGCCCGGCTGGGCCGGGACATGCTCGCCCAGGCCGATCCGCCCCTCATGGGCGCCTGGGTGGAACGGGGCAACCCGCTCAGCCAGAATCCCGAGACGCCCACGGTCCGGGCGGCCTTCCGGGCCCTGGCGTTCCGGGTGGTGGTGGACGAGCGGCTCACCGACACCGCCCGCGAGGCGGACCTGGTGCTGCCCTCCAAGAGCCTGTTCGAGCAGACCGATGTCATCGGCGCCTACTGGCATCCGTACCTGCAGATCCGGCCCAGGCTGGTGGATCCGCCCGGCGCGGTGAAGCCCGAGACCGAGATCTACTGGCACCTGGCCCGGCGCATGGGCCTGGACACCGGCGGGCTGGTGCCGCCCGGAGGCGAGGAGGCCTGGCTGGAGGCCAGGCTCGGGCGCTTCCCCGGGCTGACCCTGGCGGCCCTCCGGGAAGGTCCCGTGATCGCGCCGGGCGCCCAGGAGGTGGCGTTCGCCGACCAGGTCTACCCGACCCCCTCCGGGAAGGTCGAACTCCTTTCCGAGGAGGCCGCGCGGCGCTGGGGCGTGGATCCCCTGCCAGGGTTCACCGAGCCCCAGGAGGCCCGGCCGGGGAAATACCCCCTGAACCTCCTCACCCCCAATCAGAAGAACAGCATCCACAGTCAGTTCCTCAACCTCCAGGTGATCCGGGCGCTGGACCCGGGCCCGGCCCTGCAGATCGGCCCGGCCGACGCGGAGGCCCGGGGCATCCGCCAGGGCGCCCGGGTGCGGGTGTTCAACGATCGCGGAGAACTGTTCCTGCCGGCCCGGATCGAGCTGAGCCTGGCCCCGGGCTGCGTGGTGGTCTGCAACGGCTACGGGGCCGGGCACGGCGGATCGGTGAACCTGCTGTCCCTGGGCCGGGAGACCGACATGGGCCACGGCGCCGCCTTCCACGACAACCTGGTGGATGTGGAGGCCGCGCCATGACCGCCCTGCGCTTCGTCTTCGATTCGGGCCGCTGCACGGGCTGCGAGGCCTGCGTCGTGGGCTGCTGGATGGAGAACCGGGCAGCCCAGACCCGCCCCTGGCGGCAGGTGCAGGCCTTCAATCCGCACGGCCACCCGGCCCTGCCGATGTTCCACCTGTCCCTGGCCTGCCACCATTGCGCCCAGCCCGCCTGCATGGAGAACTGCCCCGCCGGAGCCTACACCCGGGATGCCGGCACCGGCGCGGTCACGATCCACCCGGAGCACTGCCTGGGCTGCCGCTACTGCACCTGGGCCTGCCCGCACGACGCGCCCCGGCTGGGCGACGCGGGCACCATCGAGAAGTGCACCTTCTGCGCCGGGCGGCTGGCCCGGGGCCAGGAGCCGGCCTGCGTGGCCCGCTGCCCCGTCGAGGCGCTCGGCCTGGAGCCCCGGGACGGCGCGACCGGGCCGACGCCCCCGGGTTTTTCCGGCTGGGCGCTCGGGCCGGGGATCCGCTTCATCCACGCCCCGACCGTGCCGGTCCTGAGCGCGCCGCCGGAGCCGGGGGCCGTCGCAAGGTGCCTGGCGGACCTGGTCCGGGTGCCGGAGCCGCGCATCACCCTGCGCGGGGAGTGGACCCTGGTGGCCTTCACCACCCTCCTGGGGGTCCTGGCGGCGCGCATGGCCGCGGGCGGCCCGGTCCGCCATCCCATGGCCTTCCTGGCCGCGGGGGCGGCGGCCATGGCCCTCAGCGCCCGGCACCTGGGCCGGCCCGGCCGGGCTTGGCGGGCGGTGCTGAACCTGCGCGGTTCCTGGCTGAGCCGGGAGATCGTCCTGGCCTCGGCCTTCCTGGCCCTGTGCGCGGGTGTGTTCCTGGGCCTGGTCCCGGCCTGGCTGGCGGCCACCACCGGCTTCGCGGCCCTCTACGCGGTGGACCGGGTCTACCAGGTGGCCGTGCGGGTGCCGCCGGTCAATTTCCACAGCGCCCACGCGCTGCTCAACGGCCTCTACCTGGCCGGCATCCTCACCGGGCGGGGGCCGCTGGCGCTGGCGGCGGGCGCCCTCAAGCTGGCCCTGTACGCCTGGCGCAAGGCCCACTTCGCCCGCCAGGGCCGCGGCTGGCGGCCGCTCCTGAGCCTGGCCCGGGTCCTGGCGGGTTTCGTCCTGTCGGCCCTGGCCAGCGACCCCGCCCTGGCCGCGGTGGCCGCCGTCGCGGGGGATCTGGTGGACCGCTGCGAGTACTACGGCGAACTCGAAGTCCCGACCCCCGCCGCGGTGCTGGGGCGGTCGAGTTCGATGGTGACTTAATATTGGTGTTATCACTCAAAAATGCGATTTCGCGTCACGGCTGGGCCAAAATGCAAATGGTTCCGGGCAAAAAATTGAAAAATAACGGTTAATAACTAAAATTGTAGCGTATTTTACCAATCTGTCTCTTTGCGGGCGTGAAAGAATTCCGCTCTCCCTGAAGGAGGGCATCATGAACCTGCTGAAATCCGGAACCCTGCTCTGCCTCGCCCTGGCCGGCGCGCTCGCCGCCGCTGCCGACCCCGACTGGAACGCCATCGTCGGCCCCTATCCCCAGCTGGGCACCCCCACGGCCCAGGGGGAGCTGGCCGTCATGGTCTGGCTCCAGCACGCCCGCACCCAGCGCGACGTGGCCCGGGCCCAGGGCGAGCGCCATCCGGACCTGGGCTGCTTCTGGGACGTGCTGCCGGTCCAGCCCTCCCTCATCTCCCGGCCGATGACCTCGGCCCTGCTGGACCAGGCCCGGAGCGACCTGCTGCCCATCGTCCGCGCCCTGCAGGACCAGTACGCGCGGCCCCGGCCGTTCGTGACCTTCCCGGCCCTCATGCCCGCGATCGCTCCGCCCTCGTCGCCGTCCTACCCCTCCGGCCACGCCGCCGTGGGCATGGTCTACGCCCAGATCCTGGCCCAGTTCCGGCCCGCCAGCGCCGAACCCATCCGGGAGCGCGGCCGGCTCCTGGGCGACGACCGGGCCATGGCCGGCGTGCACTGGCCCAGCGACGTGGACGCGGGCCAGAAGCTGGGCCGCGCCTTCGCGACCTGGTGGATCGGACAGCCCGGGCACAGGGCGGCGATCGTCGCCTGCTGCGCGGCGGAGTGGCACTGATCAGGCCAGGTGGTGGATGTAGTTGGCCACGCCGCTCAGCAGCATCTCGATGGCGACGGCCGTCAGCACCAGGCCCATCAGGCGTTCCATGGCGGTGATCACCTGGCCGCCCAGGGCGTGCCGGATCCGGGTGGAGAGCAGGAACACCACGGTGGTGACGGCGAGGCTGATCACCAGCGCGCCCACCCATTCCAGCATCCGGTTGGGGTTGCTGCTGGCGATGAGCATGACCGTGGCCATGGCCGAGGGGCCGGCGATCAGGGGGATGGCGATGGGCACGATGAAGGGTTCGCCGTGCTCGTCCTCGTCGCCGATGCGGTTCCCGGTATCCGGGAAGATCATCTTCAGGGCGATGAGGAACAGGATCACCCCGCCGGCCACCCGCAGGGCCTCGTCGCTCAGCCGCAGCACCGCCAGGAAGTGCTTGCCGAACACCATGAACAGCAGGAGGGTGAGGAAGGCCACCAGGCATTCCCGCAGGACCACCGCCCGCTGCCGCTCGGGGCGGACCTTGGCCAGGGCGGAGATGAACAGCGGGATGTTGCCCAGCGGATCGGTGATGAGGATCAGCAGGACCGTGGCCGAGAAGAAGGTGTGCTCCATTACTTGACGGTCCGCAGCGCCTGGGTCGCGGCCTCGAGCAGGGCCTCGGGGCCCACCGGGCTGCCGGTGGCCCGGATCATCCAGAGGTCGGGGGTCAGCCGGCCCTGGCGGGCCATGCGCTCGAATTCGCCGCCCAGGTCGCCGGTCTTGTCGATCTGGCGCTGGATCTGGAAGGCGATCAAGTGGCCGATGGCGTAGTCGGGCAGGTACAGGAAGCTGCTGACCATGTGGCTGTAGATGCCCAGGAGCACGCAGTCCTTCTGGCCGAACACCGGGGCGTAGTAGCGGTTCCAGACGTCCCGGGAGATGGCCAGGGTGGCCTCGCGCAGTTCGGCGGGCCTGGCGGCGGGGTGGTCGTACATCCAGTGCCAAACGGCGGTGTCGACCATGCCGACGCCGGCGATCTCGTAGCAGCCCCAGAAATCGTTCAGGACCGCCAGGGCCTTCTCCTGGGCGCTGGGGGCGGGCTGGCCGAGCAGCTCGAGATCCTTGGCCTGGAACACGAAGGCCAGGGCCTCGGTGAAGGAGGTGGCCGGCACCCCGGCCATGAGCGGGTGCTCGAGGCCGTTGAGGGAAAAGGTCTGCTCCACGTTGTGGCCGTTCTCGTGAATCGCGATGTTGAAGCCCTTGTAGTCCATGCCGTCCTTGCCCACCCGGGTGCGCAGGTGGGGATGGTCGCCGCGGCGCTGGGCGCCCATGGCGTGGCCGGAGCCGCGGGCCGGGTCGACCTCGATGTTGCCGGCCAGATAGGCGGCCTTCTCCGGGGTGAAGCCGAGCGCCATGAGCAGGCCGGGCATCTCCTTCTTGTAGGCCTCGGCGGTGGGGAAGCGCTTGCGGGTGAGGGCGTCCAGCTTGGCCTCGTCCAGCCCGGCGCCGGCGCGGAAGCCGTTGTACCAGATGTCGAAGGGCTCCAGCTTGCGGCCCAGGCGGGTGGCGATGAGCTTGGCGACCTGGGCCACCTGCGGGGCCGTGCAGACCTGCTGGAGCAGCTTGAGGGCCTTGGCCTCGGGCAGCTGGCGGCCCTCCTCGAAGCTGCGCCGGATGTGGGTCGGCGCCGAAGGGCAGTACGGGTCGGCCTGGCGCGCGGCCCGGAAGGTGTCGAGCAGGACGGCGTAGCGGGTGTCGGGCTCGGGGTCGGCCTTGACCGGGGCGGCCGCCGCGGGCCGCTCGGAGTCGCTCACCAGGGCCGGCGCCACGGTGTTGGCGACCGGGTCCCAGTCGACCCCGGGGTTGTCCACCACGACCGCCGGAATCGACTGGTCGACGATCCGCTCCATGATCTTCTGGATCTGCCGCTGCCGGGGGAGGCCCTGGGCGCCCTGGGCGTACTGGCTCTTGAGCTCGTCCCGGAGGTTCCAGTGGGAGAGCAGGCGCTTGCCGGCGGGGAACAGGCGGCGGCCCTCGGGGTCGACCACATGGTGCATCCAGATGTTGTAGCCGGCGATGTAGCGCTCGGCCTGGGCGGAGGCCGCGGCGATGGCCAGGTTGACCTCGGAGGGGATCCGCGCCGAGAACCGGTCCACGAGCCGGGCCTCGGCCCACTGCCGGGGGGTCCAGTCCGCGCCCTCGGCCAGGCGCTGGTCCAGGGTGGTCACCGGGAAGTTCAGGAGCACCACGAAGGCCAGCTTGTTGCTGAAGGCGTCATCGATGAAATGGGCGCCGGGGTCGTAGCCGGCCAGGATGTCGTCCACCGGGATCATCGGGCCCAGGTCCAGCTCGGCATACCACTTGAAGTCCCGGCCGATCTCGTGCATGTGCCCTTCCAGGCTCTCCACGGCGAACTCCAGCCGCCCGAACAGCGCGTCCAGGGCCCTGGCGTCACCGGCGAACTGGGGCCGCACGAAGGCCTCGAAGACTTCCTGGCCGCCGTCCTCGGCCCGCCAGAGCCGGGCGGCCTGGTCCAGGCCGCGGCGGATCCGTCCGGCCTGTCCCTGGCCGTGGCGGGCGACGAGCTCGGCCTCCAGGGGGGCCAGGGCCAGGGCCGGTGCGGGGGCCGTGGCCGGGACCGGCGCGGGCGCGGCGGACAGGGTGCCGCAGGCGGCGGCGAGCAGGGCGGCGAGACCTAGGATTTTCATGGCGGTTCCCTCGAAGGCAGACTCCAGTCTACCCGGCGGGAACCGGGCCTACCTGCTGCCGTACTCCCGGAACTCCATGTCCGTGCCCAGGATATGGTGCGAGAACCAGTCCTGGACCAGGTACAGCACCTCCTCGGCGGTCACCGACCCCGGTTCGTGCTTCCACCGGCGCTGCAGCTCGACCATGCGCTCCCGGAAGTTCTGGTGGACCTCCTTGTGGGCCTCCAGGTCCGGATAGCCGACCTTGGCCATCCAGCGCTCCTCGGAATCGAAGTGCATGAGGGTGTAGTCCACCAGGAAATCGATCCGGTCGCCCATCGGCGGCGGCTGGTCCTCGGCCATGGCCCGGCGGAACTCGTCCACCATCTGGAAGAAGATGTGGTGGTAGGCATCGACGAGGGGGTTGCCGACGGAGTACTTGTCAGTCCATTCCACGAATTCCATGCAGACTTCCCTCGCTTCGCGTTCGAGTTTACCGGAAATTCCTAGCCCAGGGGTTCCTCATACGCGCAGGCCGGGCAGAGGAGCACCGTGATCGGGTCCTTGCCCCGGGGTTTCCGGGTCTTTTCGGTGAGGTACGGGTTCTTGCAGGAGGGGCAGGCGCGCGGGACCGGCTTGTCCCAGGCGGTGAAGTCGCACTTGGGATACTTGGTGCAGCCGTAGAAGATCTTGCCGAACCTGGTCTTGCGCGGGCTGAGGTCGCCGCCGCACTTGGGGCAGGGGACGCCCAGGATCTCCTTCTTCACGGTCTTGCAGGTGGGGTAGTCCACGCAGCAGACGAACTCCCCGTAGCGGCCGTGGCGCTTGACGAAATGCTTGCCGCAGGTGGGGCACTTCTCGTCCAGGTCCTGGTCCGGGGGGACCGGGATGCCCTTCGGATCGGCCTTGCGGATGCCCTTGCAGCCGGGGTAGTTGGTGCAGGCCCAGAAGGGGCCGAACTGGCCCTTGCGCAGGTTCATGGGGGTGGCGCCGCAGAGCGGGCACTCCGGGGCGTCCTCGGGCTCCTCGAGCTTCTCGATCTCCTCGGTGTGGTCGCACTCGGGGTAGCGCGAGCAGCCCAGGAACAGGCCGTTCTTGCCGATCCGCTTGAGCATGGGGGCGTTGCACTTCTTGCATTCCTTGCCGGCGGGGATGCCCACCTTGAGGTTGAGCATGTCCTTGCCGGCCCGGGCCAGGAGCTTTTCGAAGGGGCCGTAGAAGTCCTTCATCGCCTTCAGGAAGGTCAGGTCGCCGGCCTCGACCCGGTCCAGCTGCTCTTCCAGCCCGGAGGTGTAGGTGGGCTCCATGAGCTCCCGGAAGCCCTGCACCAGCAGGTCGGTGACCACGCAGCCCAGCTCGGTGGGCTTGAACCGGCCCTCGTGCTTCTTGACGTAATCCCGGTCCTGGATGGTGGCGATGATGCTGGCGTAGGTGGAGGGCCGGCCGATGCCGTCCTCCTCCAGCTCCTTGACCAGCGACCCTTCCGAGAACCGCGCGGGCGGCTTGGTGAACTGCTGCTCGGTGTCGAGGTGTTCCAGTCGCAGGTTCATCCCCACCTTCAGGGGCGGCAGGCCCACGGCCTCCTCGGCCTCCTCCTCGGCCACGGTGGCCTCGTCGATCTGCTCGGCCTTCTGCTCCTCCTGGGCGGCGCGGTAGACCGCGAGCCAGCCCGGGAACCGCTCGATCTCGCCCTTGGCCTCGAAGGCGGCCTCCTCGCCGCTGGGGAGCTTCGTGGCCGCCTCGACCACCGTCTCGTCGAACACGGCCGCCTCCATCTGCGAGGCCACGGTGCGCCGCCAGATCAGGGCGTAGAGCCGGAACTGGTCGGGCTCCAGGCGGTTCTTGAGGCTCTCGGGGGTGCGGGCGATGTCGGTGGGGCGGATCGCCTCGTGGGCGTCCTGGGCGCTGGCCTTGCCCTTGTAGACGCGGGGCTTGGCCGGCAGGTAGGCCTTGCCGTAGGCGCCGGTGACGTAGTCCCGCACGGCCGCCACGGCCTCGGGGGCCAGGCGCGGGGAGTCGGTCCTCATGTAGGTGATCAGGCCGACCGGGCCTTCGCCGAAATCGACGCCCTCGTAGAGGCGCTGGGCGTTCTGCATGGTGCGGGTGACGCTCATGCGCAGCTTCTGGGCCGCGTCCTGCTGCAGCTTGGCGGTGGTGTAGGGGGCGGCGGGATTGCGCTTCTTCTCCTTGGTCTCCAGGGCGGTGACCTTCCAGGCCGCGGCGACGATCATGTCGCGCAGGGCGTGGGCCTGCTTCTCGTCGGCGATGCGCCGCTTGGTCTCCTTGTTGCCCATCTGGACGGTGGCGCCGTCCAGCCGGGTCAGGCGCATCCAGAACGGGGGCGGCGCCTTGGCCGCGAACTTGCCCTTGAGCACCCAGTACTCGACCGGGTTGAAGGCCTCGATCTCCCGTTCCCGGTCGACGATCAGCCGCACCGCGACGCTCTGCACGCGACCGGCGCTGAGGCCCCGGCGCACCTTGTCCCAGAGCACCTGGGAGACCTTGTAGCCGACCAGGCGATCAAGCACGCGCCGGGCCCGCTGGGCGTCCACCAGCTTCTTGTTGATCACCGTCGGGGCGGCCATGGCCTTCTGGATGCCGGCCGGGGTGATTTCGTTGAACAGCACCCGGCTGACCGGCATGCCCTTGGGCGGCTTGATGGCCTCCAGGAGGTGCCAGGAGATGGCCTCCCCCTCCCGGTCCGGGTCGGTCGCGAGGATGATCTCGGTGGAATTCTTGGCGGCGGCCTTGAGTTCGGCGACGACTTTGGCCTTGCTGGCCGGAATTTCGTATTCCTCCTGGAAGCCGTCCTCGATATCCACACCCAACTTCTTGGGAAGATCACGGATATGGCCGACGCTGGCCTTCACCGAATAGCCCTTGCCGAGGTATTTGGTGATGGTTTTCGCTTTGGAGGGACTTTCTACGATCACGAGCTTGGTCAATGGGGACTCCCAAGTTTGGGATTTGGAACCCTTCATGGGTGATTTGTCAAGCCCCTTGGCAAAATGGCCAGGTCCTCCAGGAGGTCCCGGGGCCCCAGGCAGGCCCGGGCCGCGCCCTCCCGGATGAGCCGATTCGGCCCTTCATATAAAGGATCCTCCGGGGCGCCGGGGCAGGCCCAGAGTTCCTTTCCCAGGTCCAGGGCAAGTTTTGCCGTCACCAGGGAACCGGAGGCATAGCGGGCCTCCAGGACCGCCACCCCGTCGGTCCAGGCGGCCAGGATCAGGTTGCGCCGGGGGAAGTGCCAGCGGCGGGGCGGGGCCGAGGGCGGGAAGGGGGTGATCACCCCGCCGCCCGAAGCGGCGATCCGGGCCATCAGCCCCACGTGCTCGGGCGGGTAGGGGTGGTCCAGGCCCGAACCCATGATGCCCCAGGTGGGACCGGCCTCCAGGGCGCCCTCATGGGCGGCCCCGTCGATGCCCCGGGCCAGGCCCGAGAGCACGGAGATCCCGGCGGCGGTCAGGTCCCGGGCCCAGCGCCGGGCCCGGTCGCGCCCGGCCCGGGAGCCCTGGCGGGAGCCGACCATGGCCAGGGCCGGGCCGGGCGGCGGGAGGGTGCCCCGCACCCACAGGGCGACCGGGTAGGGCAGGGGCGAAAGGAGCCGGTCCGCGTCCACCTCCCCCGGCAGGGCCAGGCGCGCCCCGCGGCGGCGGGCGTCCTCGCGGAGGCGCGGCACGGCCTCGGCCAGGTCCGCCACCTGACGGCCCTCCTCCGCCCCCAGCTCCGGCCCCGCGCCCAGCTGCAGCCTCGCCCAGATCTCGGCCTTGCGCCGCTCCGGCCAGGGCAGCAGGGTGAAGCACAGGGCCCAGACGGCGGGATCCACGGCAGCCTCCCGGAAGAGCTCCCACCATGGCCGAGCCGCAGGTCCGGTGCAAGCGGCCGATATTTGTCCTTGCCTTCGGAGCCCGAATTGATAGACTGAATGTTCTCTGGCCTTGGCCGTTCTGTGTTCGTGAGGTTCCCATGTCCCGTCAGTGCGAAATTTGCGGTAAGAAGCCCCAGTTCGGGCACAACGTCTCCCACGCCCACAACATCACCAACCGGCGTTGGAACCCCAACATCCAGAACGTTCGCGCCCTGGTGGCCGGCGTCCCCAAGCGGCTGCGGGTCTGCACCTCGTGCATCCAGGCCGGCAAGGTGATCAAGAACGTCTGATAACGCCTTCAGCATCCGGACGGCCCCCCACCCAGCGGGGGCCGTTTTGTTTCCATCGGAGCCCGCTTGATCCTCGGCATCGACACCACCACCGAACGCCTGCACCTCGCCCTGGTGGAGGGGGAGGGGGCCTGGACGCGGTGGCTGGAGGTGGGCATCGGCCGGAGCCACAGCGGGTCCCTGCTGCCCACCCTGCAGGAGCTGCTGGCCCAGGCCGGCGCGGCGCCGGCCGATCTCTCCGGCGTGGTGGCCTGCGTGGGCCCCGGCGGCTTCACCTCCCTGCGCATCGGCGTGGCCACGGCCGAGGGCCTGGCCCTGACCGGCCTGCCCACCTGGGGCTTCTCGGCCTTCGAGCTGCGGTCCCGTGCCCTGCGCGCGGCCGGGGTGGCCGGCCCGGCCTGGATCGTCCTGGACGGCCAGCGCCAGGAGGCCTTCGCCCAGCTCTGGGAAGATACCCCGCGCACCCCCGCCCTCAAGCTGCCCCTGGCCGAACTGGCCGCCCGGGTCGGCGGCGCGCCCTGGTGGGCCCCCGGCACCTTCCGGGAGCGCGCCGCCCTGCACCTTGCCCAGGCGCCCCTGGCCCTGGCCGACGAGGAGGCCGCCACCCTGGCCGGCCTGGTCTCGCTCTGCCGCACCCTGCCCCAGGGGCAGGCCGAGACGCCCCTGGTGCCCTTCTACCTGCGCGAGACCGACGCCGAGGTCAACTTCCCCGAGGCCTCCGCCCACCTCTCCGAGGCGCTGCGCCGGGGCCAGGCCCGGTGATCAGCCACCTGGGCCCCGGCTCCCAGGTGCCCGCCTGGGTGGAGGACCTGGACCGGCTGTGCTTCCAGGAGGCCTGGGGGCCCCTGGACGACCACGAGCACCTCTGGGCCGAGAACCCGCGGGGCTTCGCCCGCTGGCGGGTGGTGCCGGAGATCGGCGAGGCCGAGCTCCTGCGCATCGCCGTGGACCCGGCGCTGCGCCGCAGCGGCCACGGCCGGGACCTGCTGCGCCACTGCCAGGAGCGCCTCTCCCGCATGGGGATCGCCACCCTGCACCTGGAAGTGCGCGTTTCCAACGCCTCGGCCCGCCGCTTCTACGAGGGCGAGGGCTGGAAGGAGGGGGGGCTGCGCAAGGGCTACTACCGGGACGGCGAGGATGCGGCCCTGTACGCCAGGGAGCTGAAGGCTCCGTGACATAATGGGGCCATGAACGACACCCTCGCCCGCCTCCAGGCCCACCGCTCCATCCGCAAGTTCAAGGACCAGCCGGTCCCCGACGACCTGATCCATGAGATCGTCCGCTGCGGCCAGGCCGCGGCCACCTCCAGCAACATCCAGGCGACCACCTACATCCGGGTGCGGGACCGGGCCAAGCGGGAGAAGCTGGCCGAACTGGCCGGGGGCCAGGCCTACGTGGCCGGCGCCGGGGCCTTCCTGGTGCTGTGCGCCGACCTGCACCGGGCCAGGGCCGCCTGCGAGCTCCAGGGCGGCACCTTCCGGGAGGGCATGACCGAGCACTTCATCCTGGCCACGGTGGACGTGGCCCTGGCCGCCCAGAACTGCGTGGTGGCCGCCGAGTCCCTGGGGCTGGGGGTCTGCTACATCGGCGCGCTGCGCAACCATCCCCAGGAGGTCAGCGACCTGCTGGAGCTGCCGCGGCTGGTCTACCCGGTGTTCGGGCTGTGCCTGGGCTACCCGGACCAGGATCCCGCGGTCAAGCCGCGGCTGCCCCTGCCGGTCGTGCTGGGCGAGGACCGCTACCCCGAGCGCCTCGACCTGCTGCCGGACTACGACGCCCAGCTGCACGACTACTACCACACCCGCACCGGCGGCACCAAGGACAGCAACTGGACCCTGGAGATGAAGGCCCTGGTCGGCCGCGAATCCCGCCCGCACATGCGCAAGTTCCTGGCGGACCGCGGCTTCACGATGGAGTAGTCAGTTCCCCAGGACCGCCGCCATCTTCCGGGACAGGTCCTGGGAGGTGAACGGCTTCTGCAGGAAGGCCAGGCCGTCCTCCAGGGTGCCCTGGCGGGCGATGGCCTCGCGGGAATAGCCCGACATGAAGATCGCCGGCAGGCCCGGGTGGGTTTCCAGGATCCGGTCGTAGAGCTGGCGCCCGCCCATGCCCGGCATCACCATGTCGGTGAGCAGCAGGTCGAGGTGCAGGCCGGGCTGTCCGCAGACGTCCAGGGCGGCCTCGGGCGAGTCGGCGCAGAGCACCTGGTAGCCCATGTTGGTGATGATCCCGGCGATGACCTGGCGCAGGGCCTCGGCGTCCTCCACCACCAGCACCGTCCCGCCCCGGTGGGCCGGCTCGGGGTTCACCGGGGCCACCGCCGCCAGGGGGCGGCCGTCGGCGTCGGCGGCCGGAAGGCAGATCTTGAAGGTCGAGCCCCGCCCCGGCTCGCTGTAGACCGAGATGAAGCCCCCCGCCTGGCGGATGATGCCGAACACGGTGGCCAGGCCCAGGCCGGTGCCCCTGCCGGGCTCCTTGGTGGTGAAGAACGGCTCGAAGATCCGGTCCCGGGTGGCCGGGTCCATGCCCACGCCCTCGTCGCTGATCCGGAACTGGACGTACGGGCCGGGCTCGGCCAACGGGTTGATCCGGCAATCGGCCTCGGTCAGGTCCAGGTTGGCGGTCTCCAGGGTGAGGATGCCGCCCTCGGGCATGGCGTCCCGGGCGTTGACGGCCAGGTTCATCACCACCTGGTCCAGCTGGGTCGGATCCATCAGCACATCCCGGAGGTCCTCCGCGGGCCGGAAGTCCACCCGGATGTCCTCGCCCAGCAGGGGCGCCAGCATCCGGCCGGTTTCCGAAATGTGCCGGCTGAGGTTGAGCACTTCCGGCCGGGCCGGACCCTGCCGGCTGAAGGTCAGCAGCTGGCGGACGATGCTACTGGATCGCCAACTGGCCTTCTCGATCCCGTCCAGGTGCTGGGCCAGCGAGCCGTCCCTCGGCACCAGTTCCTTCATGAGCGAGGCGTGGCCGAGCACGGCGGTGATCATGTTGTTGACGTCGTGGGCCACCCCCCCCGCCAGCCGGCCCATGGATTCCAGCTTCTGGGACTGCAGCAGCTGGTTCTCGAGCCGGGCATGCTCATGCTCGGCCTGGCGCCGGTGGGTGATGTCCTCCATGACCACGAAGGTGCTCTCCGGCTCGCCCCCGGGACCCCGGATCATGGACACGGACAGGTTCACCAGCACCGGGGTCCCGTCCTTGCGCAGGTAGCGCTTCTCGATCCCGTAGGTGCTGTACTCGCCGCCCACCAGCGCCCGCGCGCGGCCCTGGCTGAACTCCCGGTCGTCGGGGTGGGTGAGGTCGAGGTAGCTCCGGCCCTGGAGCTCCTCGGGATCCCGATAGCCCAGGATCTCCGCGGCCCGGTGGTTGACCTTCAGGAACCGCCCGGTCAGGTCGACCCGGCAGAAGCCCACCGCCGACTGCTCGAAAGCCGCGCGCAGGCGGGTTTCGCTGGCGGCCAGGTCGGTCTCGGCCCGCCGGCGGTCGGCCACCTCCTGTTCCAGGGTGCCCACCAGATCCTCCAGGCCCTTCATGATCCGGTCGATGACCAGCAGGACGGCGATGCCGGCGACGAGCCCGCCCACGGACATGCTGCCCCAGTATTCCCAGATCCGGCTCCGCCCCCACTGCTCCATCCGCGGGAAGGCGGGGATCCCTCCGGCCAGGTCGAGGGCCAGGCCCAGGAGCCTGGCCAGGGTGGAGCCGGCGAGGTAGATCCAGCCGGCCCGGCTGCCCAGGAGCATGCCCGCCATGACGACGATCATGAAGCCCAGGGAGGTCGAGGCCGGCAGGATCGGCCCGCGGCTGAACATCGCCCCCAGCCAGTAGAGGGATAGCAGCAGGAGGATGGTGTGGCCCCGCACCGCCAGGGGCAGGCGCTTGCGCAGGAGCCAGGTCCCGGCCAGGAACAGGTAGAGGCCCGGCAGGGCGATCAGCAGGGCCGGGATCTGCCCGGTCGGCCAGGCGATCAGGAACTGGGCGAGGATCACCAGCGGCACCAGCGCCACCAGGACCAGCAGCATGGTGTCCACCAGCCGGGCCCGGATCTCCAGCAGCGGCGCCCACCCGGGTCCGGAGACCTGGGTATGGCTGGCCGGGGAGGGGGAGGTGGGTTCAGGCATGTCGGGAGTTGCTGGAACCACTATAACCACCCTACTTCCTGAACAGGGCGATCCGATTGCTGTTGGTTCCGTGGGTGTTGTTGGAGACGCCCCAGATGTTGGCGGTCTTGGTGAATTCCTGGCGGTTCACCAGCACGCCCAGGGGCCGGAACCCGGCCGCGGCGCCCAGGGGCAGCACCACCTCCTCCAGCCGGACGGTGCCCTTGCGCACCTCGCCCACTTCGAAGGCCACGTGGCCGCCGGGGGCGGTGACCCGGTGCAGCTCCCGGAAGACGGCGGCCATGGCCTCGGCCCAGGCCGGCACGGTCCGGGCCATGGTGATGCCCCGGCCCACCGCCGCCGCGTCCAGGCCGCAGAACCAGCAGCGCAGCCAGTTGTCGGCCTGGTACTGGACCACGTCCAGGAACGGCGGGGAGGTGACGGTGAGCTGGACGGAGCCGTCGGCCAGGGCGGCCGTGGCGTCGGCGGGACCGGTGAGCAGACATGGCTCCGAGCCGGCGAGCCGGGCCCGCTCCGGGCCGGTGAGCCCGGCCAGCAGCTGCCGGGTCTTGCGTAGTATCAGCGCCCGGACATCCCGGTATTCCGGGACCTGGCCGCGCTTGCGGTTGATCTCGAGCTGCTGGGGGGCGGTCACCGCCTGGTTGGGGGGCAGGGTGTAGACCGAGAAGAAGCCCGGGCTGTGCCCGGTGAGCCGGTTGCTGGCGACCATCCGGATCCACCCGTCCAGGGCGTCGAATTCCTCCCTGGCCTCCCGGCCCAGGAGCCAGGCCCGCAGGGCGCGGATCTCCCGCTCCGTGCCGGGGTGGAAGAACATGCCCAGGTCCAGGGGCTCGCCGTTGCCGTCGAGGGGGATCGCGGCGAGCCGGGCCGCCACCGCCTCGGGCTCGGGCGGCGCCAGCCGGGGCTCGAGCAGGATCCGGGAGAGGGGGTTGATGTCGTTGGCGGCCACCTTCCGGCCCAGGAGGGCCGCCTCCAGGGCGGTGGTGCCCCGGCCGCTGAAGGGGTCGTGGACCCGGTCCCCGGGGGCCGTCAGGCGCTCGATGAACAGCCTGGGCAGCTGCGGCTTGTAGCAGGCCCGGTAGGACACCTCGTGCAGGGCGTGGGCCTGGCGCTGGCGGGCGGTCCAGAACTCCCGGGCCAGGGTGGGCAGGGCCGCGAGCTCGCCCCATTCGCCTTCGCCGTCCGGGGCGAAGCTGCGCAGGAAAGCTCGGCCGTCCTCCCCGAAGTCGAGGGCGGGCTGGATCCACGTCGCGCTGGCGGTCCCCTTGTGCATGGTTCCAGGGTAGCCTGAAGCATGGCGCAGAAACCCAAGCGACACCCGGAACTGACCCGCCTCTACGTGGCGGCCGGCCTGTCCGTGCTGATCTGGGTGATCTTCAAGGCCTACCGGCTGCTGTCGGCGCAGGTGGAGACCGGCATCGACGCGCCCAGCCGCTGGTCCCTGCTGGCCCTGGGCCTGGCCAACGTCCTGGCGATCGGCACCCTCCTGTTCATCGTCATAAGGACCCTGGCCAAGCTCTATTTCGAGCGCCGCAGCGGCATCCTGGGGGCGCGGATCCGCACCCGGCTGGTGCTGGCCCTGCTGGCGGTGGGCATCGCCCCCAGCCTGATGCTGTTCCTCATGGGCCGCACCTTCATCCGCAAGAACGTCGACCGCTGGTTCATGCCCGACACCATGGAGGTCATCCAGGACGGCCACCAGATCACCGAAGCCTACAAGGAGCAGGTGCGGCTGCGCCTTTTGACCGCCTCCCGGCGGCTGGCCCCGGATTCCCCGGTGGAGGTGGAGACCGAGCGCCGGGCGCTGGGCTTCGATCTGCTGGCCCGCGCCCGCAGCCGGGGCGGATCCTCGCTGGCCCTGGCCCCGGAGCTGAAACCGCCGCCCCTGGAGGACCTGGAGGAGGGCGTGCAGACCGTGCCCACCGCCGACGGCGAGTGGCAGGTCGGGGTGGGCCGGCCCGGGCCCGGCGGCGAGCGGGTGGTGGCCGGGGTGTTCCTGCCCCGGGCGGCGGTGGAGGGGATGGTCCGGCTGGACAAGCGCTACCGGGAATCGTTCCAGATCCACGCCGGCCGCGAGACCCTCGAGACCCTGCCGCAGAGCACCCTGCTGTTCCTGACCGTGCTGACCCTGTTCATCGCGGTGTGGACCGGCCTGGCCATCGCCCGCACCATCTCCGAGCCGGTCCGGGCCCTGGCCAAGGCCGCCCAGCGGGTCGGCAACGGCGACCTGGACGTGTCCCTGCCCGAGCAGGGCGAGGACGAACTGGCCTTCCTGTCCCGCAGCTTCAACGCCATGACCCGCGACCTGCGCCAGTCCCGCACCGCCATCGAGGCCCAGGCCGAGCGCATCGAGGGCCAGCGGGCCTACCTGGGCCAGCTCATGGAGGCCCTGCCGGTGGGCATCCTGAGCTGGCAGCGGGACCTGTCCCTGCGCACCTTCAATTCGGTGGCCCGGCGCTGGCTGGGGGTGGTGAACTGGGATCTCAAGGAGGGCGCCTGGGCCGAGCTCTCGCAACTGCCCAGCCTGGGGCGGCTGCCCGAGCTGCTGGCCCTGGTCCAGGGGAACCGGAGGCCCCACGTGGAGGAGATCCGCCTGGGTGGCGAGGCGGATGGCCGCCCGGTGCGGGCCATCGTCATCCCGCTCACCGGCGGCGGCGTGCTGGCCGTGCTGGAGGACCTGTCCCTGCTGGCCCAGGCCGAGAAGCGCGCCGCCTGGCAGGAGGTGGCCCGGCGCATGGCCCACGAGGTCAAGAATCCCCTCACCCCGATCAAGCTCACCGCCCAGCGCATGCTCCGGCGCAGCCGGGAAGGCCGGCTGGATCCCACGGCGGTGGCCGAGGGCACCGAGACCATCCTGGCCGAGGTGGCCAGCCTGACCCGGCTGGTGGACAGCTTCAGCGAATTCGCCAAGCTGCCGGGCCCCCATCCGACCGTCCTCGACGCCGCGGAACTGGTTCGCCAGGCCGTCCGGCTATACGCGCCGACCCATCCCGGCATCACCTTCGACCTGGAGCTCGGCGGGCCGCTGGAGGCCACCTGGGACCGGGACATGGTCAAGCGCGCCCTGATCAACATGCTGGACAACGCCATCAGCGCCCTGGAGGGCCAGGGCCGGATCCAGGTCACCCTGGCGCGCCAGGACCAGCAGGCCCGGCTGGACGTGGCCGACGACGGCCCCGGCGTGCCCGAGGGGGACCGGGACCACCTGTTCGAGCCGTACTTCTCCACCAAGCAGAAGGGCACCGGCCTGGGCCTGGCCATCGTCCGCCGGATCGCCCAGGACCACCATGGCGAGGCCCTCTACGAGCCGCTGGAGCGGGGCAGCCTGTTCAGCCTGGTGCTGCCGCTCAACCCTATTTGACGTTCTTCGGCGTGCCGTCCTTGTCGAGGTATTTGTCGGGATCGGCGCTCAGCTTGGGGCCGCAGCTCTTGCAGCAGATGTAGTATTCCCGGCCGCGCACGACCACCTTCGGGCTGGTCTTGGGGTCGATCTTCTCGCCCTGGACCGGGCACTTGGTGTTGGTGGCGGGGAGGGCCGGGGCGGGGGCGGCGAGGACGGCGGTGAGCAGGAAGGGCAGCATGGGGTACTCCTCAAGGGGGAGTGTAGCCGGTTTCAGGCCCGGCGCAGCCGCAGGGCGTTGAGCACGACGGTCAGGGAACTCAGCCCCATGGCCGCGCCGGCGAGCATGGGACCGCCGAACCGGTCGAGCAGGTTGAAGGCGGCCAGGGGCACCAGCACCAGGTTGTAGCCGAAGGCCCAGGCCAGGTTCTGGCGGACCACCGCGCGGGTGCGCAGGGCCAGCCGCCGGGCCTGGAGCAGCGGGCCCAGGCCCTCCCGAAGCAGGTTCAGGGGCGCGGCCGCCTGGGCCGCCTCCAGCCCCGGCAGGCTGATCCCGGCATCGGCCTGGGCCAGGGCCGGGCCGTCGTTGACGCCGTCGCCCACGAACGCCACCACCGCGCCCTGGGCCTGCAGGGCCTGGATCGCCGTGCGCTTGTCCTCGGGCCGGCAGCCGCCCCGGGCGTCCTCGATGCCCAGCCGCCGCCCCAGGGCCTGGGCCGGCCCCGGACGGTCGCCGCTCAGCAGGTGCAGGCGCAGGCCCTGGCGGCGCAGTTCGGCCACAGTGGCCGGGGCGTCGGCGCGCGGCGCGTCGGCGAGTACCAGGACCCCCAGCAGCCGGCCGCCTTCGGCCAGGCCCACCGCGACCCCCTCGGCGGCGTCCGGGAAGGCCGTGCCCAGGAATCCGGCGTTGCCCAGCCGGAGCCGGCGGCCCTCGACGGTCCCCTCCACCCCGAGGCCCGGGTGGGATTGGAAATCCAGCACCGGCGGCGGGTCCGGGAACGCCGCCCGGATGCCCAGGGCCACCGGGTGCTCGGAATCGCGCTCCAGGGCCGCCGCCAGCCGCAGCACCTCGGTGGGGCCGTCCACCCGCAGCAGGCTGGGCCGGCCCTGGGTGAGCGTGCCGGTCTTGTCGAACACCAGGTCCGTGGCCCGGGCCAGGGCCTCCATCGCCGCCGCGTCCCGCACCAGCAGCCCGTCCCGGGCGGCGGTGCCCAGGGCCGCGGCCATGGCCACCGGGGTGGCCAGGCCCAGGGCGCAGGGGCAGGCGATCACCAGCAGGGTCACCGCCGGCCGCCAGGCCAGGGCCAGGGAGCCGGTGTGCAGCCACCAGGCGCCCAGGGTCAGGGCCGAAAGCACCAGGATGGCCGGCACGAACACCGCCGAGACCCGGTCCGCCAGGGCCTGGGCCGGGGCCCGGGAGCCCTGGGCCTGGGCCACCTGCCGGGCCAGCCGGGCCAGCCAGGTGTCGCGGCCGGAGCCGGCGGCCTCGATCTCCAGGGCTCCGCCGTGCACCATGGCCCCGGCGATCACCTTGTCGCCGGGCCCTTTGGCCACCGGCAGCGGCTCGCCGGTGAGCAGCGCCTCCGCCACCTCGGCCCGGCCCGCGAGCACGGTGCCGTCCACCGGCAGGGCCGAGCCCGGGCGCACCCGCAGGCGGTCCCCGGGCTGCACCAGGCGGGACGGGACCTCCTCCTCGGCCCCGTCCGGGCCGAGCCGGCAGGCCATGGCCGGGGCCAGCCGGGTCAGCGCCTCCAGGCTGCCGGTGGCCCGGTGCCGGGCCTTCTGCTCCAGGAACTTGCCGGTGAGCAGGAAGGCCGCCAGGGCCGCCGCGCTCTCGAACGGCGGATGGGCCGCGCCCGCAAGCCCCTCGCGCAGGGCGAAGGCCCAGGTCACCGCCGCGCCCAGGGCGATGAGGGTGTCCATGCTGGTTTCGAAATGGGCCGCCTGGCCCAGGGCGCGCCGGAAGAACCCGCTGCCGGCCCCGAAGGACGCCACGGCCGCGAGCAGGGCCTGGACCGGCCAGGGCAGGTGGACGAAATGGAACATCCCGGCCATGAGCGGCACGGTGCAGGCCCAGGCCAGCGCCGGGCGCCAGGGCGAGGCCTCCGGGACCGGCGCGCCGGCCGCGGCGATCCGGTAGCCTCGGGCCTCCAGGGCCCGGGCCAGGGCGGCTTCATCCAGGCGCGGGCCGGTCACCCGGGCCTCCTCCGTGGCCAGGTTGACCTGGGCGGCCTCCACGCCGGGCACGGCCGCCAGGGCCTTCTCCACCCGGCGCACGCAGCTCGCACAGGTCATGCCTTCCACCTGGAACCGCCGCTCCACAGTCGCTCCTATCGGTATTTGAGGATTTCCATGAGCTCGGCGACGATGCGGTCCTCGTCGCCGCGCTCGTGGGCGGTCACCACGTGGTGCTTGAGGTGGCTCTGCAGCACCAGGGCGCCGACCTTGGCCAGGGCCCCGTCCACCGCCTTCACCTGCTTGAGCACGTCCACGCAGTAGACCTGCTCGTCCTCGAGCATGCGCAGGATGCCCTCCACATGGCCTTTCACCGACAGCAGCCGGCGCCGGGCATCCTCCCGCACCCCCGGATCCAGCCGGAGCCCGCAATGGCCGGACATCTCAGCCCGCCAGGGTGGCGCTGAAACCTTCTTCCCGCACCGCCGCCATCAGGGCCTCGGGATCCGCGGCCCCGTCGACCCGGGCCTGGCCGGTCTTCAGGTCCACCTCCACCGGCCCGGCCACCCCCGGCACGCCGGCCAGGGCGGCTTTTACCCCCATCACGCAGTGACCGCAAGTCATCCCCTCGATCTTCAGCAGGACCATGGCGTCGTCTCCAACCCCTCCCCCCCTGGGGTGGGATTTCCCAGAGTAGCCCCCGTGCCCGCGCCGGTCAAGGCTGGCACAATGGCGTCGGAGCACCCCATGGATCCTGAGCGCGCGGAAATCCTCATCGTCGGCGGCGGCATCGCCGGTCTGGCCACGGCCCTGCACCTGGCCCGGGCCGGGCAGGGCGGGATCCTGCTGGTGGACCGGGAGCCGCTGCCCGGGAGCTACGCCAGCGGGCACAACGCCGGCATCGCCCGCCAGCTCACCGGGCGGGCCGAGCACACCGCCCTCACCATCCAGGGCCGCGACCGTCTGGCCGGGGCCGGGCTGATGACCCCCTCCGGAGGCTGCCTCCTCGGCGCGGAGCCCGGCGGCACCGACGCCCTGGTCCGGGAGGCGGAGGATTTCGGCCTGGCGGTGGTCCCGGGCGCCGGGAGCCCCTATCCCGACCTGGTGGCCGCCGAGCATCTGCTCATCCCCGGCGACGGCGTCATCGATGCCGGCGCGGTGCTCAGCCACTGCGCCGATGGGGCCCGGGCCGGCGGCGCCCGGCTCCGCTACGGGTGCCAGGTGCTGGGGATCCACCGCCTGCCCGAGGGCTTCCAGGTGACCACCGACCAGGGCGTGATCGAGACCCGGCTCCTGGTCAACGCGGCCGGCGCCTGGGCCGGGGTGGTCGGACGGCTGGCGGGCGGGTTGGCCATTCCCTTCGCCCCCCTGCGCCGCCACCTGCTCTGGAGCCACACGGCCTACCCCCAGGAACGGATGTATACTTGGTGGGCCGACCGGCCGCTCTACCTCCGCCCGGAATCCGGCGGCTTGCTCCTCTGCGCCTGCGAGGAGCAGGCCGTGGCGCTGCCCGCCCCCGGCCGCCAGCCGGAAACCGACAACGCCGTCCTGGAAGCGCTGGCGGACACCCTGCGGCAATTGAGCCCAGGCCTGGCCGGCCTGCCGGTGACCCGGTTCTGGAGCGGCCTGCGCACCTTCGCGCCCGACCGGCGCTTCGTCCTCGGGCCGGATCCGCTGAATCCGCACCTGTTCTGGGTTGCGGGGCTGGGCGGGCACGGGATGACCTCCGGCCTTGCGGTCGGCCATCTGGCCGCTCAGGCGATCCTGCATAAGGGGGATGCGGGGGTCCTGGATCCTCGGAGGTTATTGACGCACTAATTATTCATGAGTCGAGCGTTCCTGATCCTGATCCTTGCAAGTTGCATGGCCATGGCCGGTCCCTGGGAGGACTTCGTGGATTCCCTGCGCCTCCCCCAGGGGCACGGCGCCCGCTGGACCCTGTGCCTGGATCCGGCGGCTGTCGAGGGCCTGCTGAAGGATTCCATCTTCCAGAGGCTGGCGGGCGAGGACGTGTCCGTTCACTTGCTCGGCCGGGCCCAGGCCCGGGAGCTGCGGGCCGGCCAGAACGCCAGCTGGGCCATGGTGGGGCCCGCGGGCGTCCTGGCGGCGTCCGGCACGGAGCCTCCCACCGGGGCGCGCCTGCTCGACGCCATCCACGGCAGCGGCCGGAAGGCCCGCTGGGAACTCCGCGAGGCCTTCCTGGGCGAACATCCCGACCAGGGCGAGGCCCGGACCGAGGAGTTGCTGGAAGCCTTAAGGGTCTTCGAGTTCCAATCCGAGGACGGGAAAGGGGCCGGGAAAGGGCTGCCACCGGATGGCAGCCATCTGGTCGAGGCCCTGGCCCGCCTGGCCCAGGTGCCGGGCTGGCCGAGGGGCGCGGCCGCCCTGGCCCTGCTCCTGCCCCAGGTGGACCTGGGCGCCGCTCCCGGGGCGCGGTCCCTGCTGGTCGAGTTGGAGCCGATGCTGGCGGCGCGGGCCGCCGCCGACCCGGAGGATGAGGACCGGGCCCGGCTCTGGGCGGGGCTGCTGGCGGCGGCCGGGCTGCCCCCGGAGCACCTGGGGGGCACGATCGTGCCGGTTCCCGGCACGGTCTGGCCCGATGCCGGCCTGGTGGCGGGTCTCGTGGACCCGTTCCGGCGGCGCGCGGACTGGAACGGCCTGCTCAAGGCCCTGGATGCCCTGCAGCCGCAGACCGCGCCGGACCCGGGGCCCGGGTGGGAGGCGTATTGCGGATTGCAGGCCACCCTCCAGGCCTGGCGCGCCTGCGCCCAGGCCGGCCTGGGCGCCTGGGGCGTGGCCCAGGCGGCCGCCGACGAGGGGCTGCGCTGGGGCGGCTCCCCCGCGGCCCAGATGGCCCTGCTGCGGCCGCTGGCCCGGGCCGGTGATCGCGCGGTGCTGCGGCAGCTGTTCGAGCATCTGGCCCGGACCCAGCCCGTGCGTCCGCCGCGGCCCGCGCTGCCGGCGCCCCTGCGGGTGACGCTGATGGGCCGGCCGTCCTGGCTGGTGGCCTGGACCACCCTGCGGGATGCGCCGGAAATGGCCCTCTGGTCCCCGGGCGAGCTGCGCTGGGAGATCGCCGCCCCGTCCGCCCACGCCCAGGCGCGCGGGCGCTTCGACTGGGACGCCCGGCCCCGCTGGGCGCTGTTCCAGGGCGAGACCCTGCTGGCCACCGGGGAGACCTGCCCCACCGCGCCGGCCCTCGCGGCGGTGCTGGCCGGGCATGGCGCCCCCATGCTGGAGCGCCTGGGGCGGCTGCTGGCGGCCCATCCGGACCACCTGGCGGCCCGCCGCGCCCGGTTCGAGCGGCTGCTCCAGCGCATGCCGGACCGGAATCTGGAGCCGCTGCTGTTGGAGGATGCGCGCAAGGCCCACCTGGCCCTGCCGTTCGGACCGAAGGAGGGCTGGCGGCCCGATCCGGATCTGTGGGCGGGGGCCGCCCAGGACGTCCTGGCCGAGCTGGAGAGGGTCCTGCGCAGCTGGCCCAGGGATGGGGAGCTCTGGCGGGCGTGGATCTCCTGGTCCCGCTTCCACCCCCGGCAGCCCTCCCCGGTGGCCCTGGCCCAGGGCCTGCCCTACTGGAGCCCCGACGCCGATTGGCGGGCGGCGCTGCCCATGGGCGTGCATCTGGCGGTCGCCGGGGAGTTGCGCCGGAAGGGGGATTTCCAGACCATGAGGACCTGGTTCCAGGCGGCCTGGGGCGGGCTGGACCACCGGCCCCTGGCTGAGCTGCGTCCGTGGGAACGGACCGGGATGCGATCGGCTCGGCTCGAGGCGGGAACGGCCATCGTCACGCCCCTGGCCGAGGCGCTCCGGGCCCTCGGCCTGCAGGAACAACGGCTTGAACTGGAGAGGGTCTTTGCGGCGATGATGGGAAGGGAGCCCAGCCGGAGCCGTTGAATGTGGTCAGGAGATGACATCTATTTCATGAAGCTCGCCCTCGAGGAGGGGGAGCGGGCCGACCGCAAGGACGAGGTGCCCATCGGGGCCGTCCTGGTCCTGGACGGCCAGCTGGTGGCCCGGGGGCACAACTGCCCGGTCACCTCCCACGACCCCTCCGCCCACGCCGAGATCATGGCCCTGCGCAGCGCCGGCGCCTGGCTGCACAACTACCGGATGGTCGGGGCCACCCTCTACGTCACCCTGGAGCCCTGCCTCATGTGCTATGGCGCCCTGCTCCAGGCGCGGGTGGCGCGGGTGGTGTTCGGCGCCGCCGACCCCAAGGTGGGCGTGAGCCTGTGGACCGAGGCCATGGCCGGGGCCAACCTCAACCACACACTGGAATTCGCTGGAGGGCTGCTGGAGGCGGAATGCCGGGAGCAGCTGCAGGGATTCTTCCGGCGGCGGCGCTAGAGGTAGAGTTTTTGTATTCCCTCAGCTGGGGTCGGCCATTGAGAGCAGACCTTTTATCCCATTTTCATCCCCGTTCATCCCCGTTCATCCCCGTTCATCCCCGGCAAGAAAAAGCCATGGATGGAGCCTGTCAGAAATTTTGTGTGTGAGCCCCTTCCTGCAGGAGCATGGAGCATGGCAATCACACCCGAAATCCTAAAAGAGCTGCTGAAGGGCTATGAGAAGCCCGAAGACCTCATGGGCAAG
>Ga0316226_1001094_pt1 | contig 31330 bp, 25 predicted proteins | sample TBH18017metaG_FD_206009 | JGI IMG/M metagenome (GOLD analysis project Ga0316226, IMG submission 206009) | Freshwater microbial communities from Trout Bog Lake, Wisconsin, USA - TBH18017 | ecosystem: Environmental > Aquatic > Freshwater > Lake > Hypolimnion/Profundal zone | place: USA: Wisconsin...
GTTGGTGGCGGCGCTCTGGCTGGCAGCGCGGCGGTTGAACGGTCGGGAGCGCTTGCAGCAATTCTGCGCCGTTTTGCTGGTTTTCGCCTCCGGTTGGTTGGTTGCGGCAATTGCGGTCGACCGGCGGAACGCGGAGGTGGCGGAATTGGCGCGCGGTGTGGCCGTGCGCACGGTGACGGTCTGCGGCACCGTGGATGGCGATGTGGAGGTCTTCAGTCGGAAGAACGGCAGCAGCGCCTGCCGTTTTGCCTTGCGCGATGTCGAAGTGTGCGCCGGGACAGGCACGAATCATCTCCGGTCCACGCCGATGCAGGTGACGTGGTATGGCGTTTCGCAGCAATTCGGCGCACGCTGGTATTTGCCGGCCACAGGCGAGCGCTGGCGATTCAACGGCAGCCTGCGGATGAGCGACGGGCTGTTGCGCAAGGCGTGCGCCACGCTGCGGACACGTGCCGGAAGCGCGCAGCGACTGGCGCTGGCGTCGCTGCGTGACGGTCAGACGCTGGCCGACCGTGCGCGTCAGGTCATGGCGCAACGGGTCACGCGTGGCATCAAGGATTGGGGCGCCATGCCGGCGCTCGTGCAGGCGATCTTTCTCGGCATGCGGCATGAAGTTCCCCCGGAACTACAGCAGGTATTTCGCGATTCCGGCATCGTGTATGCCTTTGCCATTGCCGGGCTGCATGTGGCGATCGTGGCGGCCTTTGCGATCGGTTTGTTGTCGATCCTGGGCGTGCCGCGTCCCTGGTGGGTGCTGCCGCTGGCGCCGGTTTTGCTGTTGTATACGGCGGCCACGGGCATGTCGGCGAGCGCCTTGCGTGCTTGTCTGATGGCGGTGCTGTTCTTTGGCGCGCCCTTGATCGGGCGGCGGCCGGACAAGCTTTCAACGCTGGCTGCAGCGGCACTGATGGCCCTGGGCGTTGCGCCATTTCAACTGCAGGACGTGGGATTCTGCCTGTCGTTTGCGGTCATGGGCGGGTTGCTGCTCCTTTACCCTTCGCTGGCAATCATCTTCAAGCGCGCGCTGCGCGTGGATGACGCTGCATGGGAGGAGCATGCCACCAAAGCTTTAGGTGGTGAACTTTCAGATGCCACAAAACGCTGGCGTCATCGACGCGTGCGGGTGCTGCGGGGACTGGCGGAGATGGTGGCTGTGGCACTTGCGGCGTGGCTCAGTTCGTCGCCGCTGACTGCCTATTACTTTGGCCGCTTGACACCTGGATCGTTACTGGCAAGTCTGCCCGTGGCGCCGTTGCTGTTTGGCGTGGGCATTGCGATTTGCTGTGGTTTGATTGTTGGCCTGATATCACCGGGAGCGGAGGCGGTTTTCAATCATGCCGCCGGCGGGCTGGCGCAAGTCATGGTCTGGGTGGCGCAGGCCGCCGCCGCCCTGCCGGGTTGTTCCATGACCATTCCAAAACCATCGGAATGGGTTGTGGCTGGCTGGTATGCTGCGCTGCTGGCGCTGGCGTGGGGGTTGAAGCGGTATGCGCGGGAGGCTGACGCAGGTGCGGCGTGGATGAAGGATGGCTGAAAGAGGCTGATTTTCGATCCAAGTAAAAAAATTTTAGCAGCCGCAGGCCCAATGTCACTAACCTTTCGTTTGGGCAAATCGTTTTGTTTTCCTATCCAACTACGAGGAAAACCATGGCTTTAACAGCTCAACGCAGCGCACAAGATATTACAGGTTGGCCGCACGGGTAGGGCGGGGCCGTACTACTCTGCGAAGTCAGCGAAACCTGCCTGCGCTACGAAGCACGAGCCGGACCCGCCGAGCTCCTGCAACATGGAGGCAAGCCTTGGTTAGTCTCCGCTGGCGGCGCGTGCAGCGCCCGCGCCCTACCTGTGCAGCCGATTCGCTGTCAATAGGATACCCCTGAAATCTAACAGGAAAGCCAATTTAAATGTGAGTGACATTGTGCCGGAGGCCTGCGCCACGTCAGGCGCACTGGCTCATCAGGCGGCGCATGTTTCCGCCCAGGATCAGTTGCTTGTCGTGGTCCGGCAGATCTGCGCAGCAGACAGCGCCGAGCATAGGCGACATGTTGCTCCAGCAGCCGTCGGTGCCGTGCAGCAGGCGTTCCACGCCCAGTCGCTTGACGGCCAACTCGATCATTCCTGCCGGAAAGGCGTTCGAGAGGTCGAAGTAGACGTTTTCGTTGTTTCCAAAGGCGACTTTCGCGTTTTCGATGGCGGCAGGCGTGGGCAGACTATGGGCCATGATGCAGGTCACCTTGGGAAATCGCTGCAGCGCTTCGTTGTACAAGTGATAGCCCGCAAATTGCGCTTCGGTACAACCGTAATGCAGCATCATCACCCGATTGCCGGACTGGGCAAATTCATACGCTGCATTGTAAAGGCGGTCGTTTGCGGGCATGCGATGGAAATCGGGATGGAGCTTGATGCCGCGCAGACCGGCGTTGGCACAGCGTTCCATCTCGGCTGACATCTGGTCGGGATAGCGCGGGTTGAATACCGTATAACCGAAGTAGCGCTGCGGATATTTCCTGCAGGCGGAGATGAGCAGATCATTGCCGAGTTTCCAGTCGCTCACCATGCCGATGGTGTGACCGGCGATGCACGCCGTGCTCACGCCCAGATCGTCCAGCACGCGCACGAGACTGTCGGCATCCGCATCCGGTACGTTCATATACAGGGCTGGGCCCATATGACTATGACAGTCCACGATATCGAGGCCTTGCAGCGGGCCTCCCTGGTAGAATTTGTCCAGAATGGTTTTAGTTGCCATGCGTACCCTGCTTTTTGCCAATATGATTCAGCAGCCGGTTGAAATTGCCGGAGGCGATCCGGGCGCGGTTTTCACCGCTGATCCCCGCCAGTAATACATGCCCCTGGCCCATCCCCACATTGGCGGCCGGCCAGTTGCTGCCGAAGATGATGCGATCGGGTCCGACTTCATCGCACATGAATTGCACACCGTTGAACTCGCCCAGCCCGACGGTTGAAAGGTGAAAATTGGGGTAGTTGCGGAAGCACCACATGATTCGGTGGAACGGATATCCGCCGGCAGCCTCTATCACAAACGGGATGCCGGGATAGCGCTCGCAGATACCGTAATCGAACATCAGCAAATCGCCCGTCTTACGGCGAAAATCAATGAATATCGGCAATGCAATGGCTTCGCAGGCCTGTAAAACCGGCGCAAACCCGGCTTTGTCGCCCATGCCATTCAAGAAATCCTCCGCATCGATCCGGCCAAGGCCAACGCGATTTGCAATGAATTCAGCCGGATCGGTCACTGCGCGTTCGATCCGATTGCTGATGTACGGCATCAGATGCCATGCCGGCCGCAATTCCGGATGCGGTTGAATAGCCGCAGCCAGCAGTTCATGGCCCAGGCGCGGCGATGCCTCCATGGCAACGGCGTGTTCGACGACCGCCTGAGCGATGCGATATTGCCGCATCATTGCACACAAGTCTTGAACAGTCCGCGCATTGCCTGGTGGATCCGGCGCGCGTGAATTGCCAATGCGGACGCAGGTGTCGACAAATTGGATGGACATCTTCGAACCTCAATGCGCTTCAGTTTTTTTACTGCGCCGGCGGCGGCGTGGCGGAAAGGACAGGCGGCGGTAGAGATTGTGCCGCCGGCGGTGCGGATTGGCGCGACGGCATGGCGACCGGGCGTCCTTGCGAATCGACCAGAATGTCTTCATACACCTGGATCGTGCGGCCATCCGCCGTAGCGACGGTGTGCCACTTGCGCACGAGGTGTGTGGTGGTGTCGAACGGCGCGGCAACGCCTTCGACCAGGCCTTCGCCCGCACCGACGACCAAGCCTGCTGATTCTCCCACGGCGAGACCGACGCCCGTTCCCACGGCGCGTCCGGCGTCCGGTCCGGGATGATACGGACTGGTGGTGTAGCTCGGCGTGGTGCATCCGGTCAGCAATGCGCAAAGCAGCGCGGACAGGCTGAAGAAAGCGAAGGAATGTGTACGTGTCATAAATTATCTCCTTAAAAGGTAGGGCGCGACCGCCGGGCGCGCCGTTGGTCAGCGCACGGCGGGTCCGGCGGCCCCGCCCTACCGGAGATGCGACGCAGCGGCGTCGCATCTCACAACGGAACGAACCAGAACCAGTTTAATCAGAATCCAACCGAGGAAGTGCTTCCCTGCTTGACGATGGTCTTCTCGTCCTCCCAGACGGCAATGCCGTGGCGGGACGTCAGCGAGAGTTGGAACACAAAAGCGGACTGGCGGATGGAGCCCGCCTTGGATTTCTGTTCGATGATCTTGCCGGAGAGCGTGTAGTCGGGCCGGCGCGCGTGCTTGTTGTCCTCGAAGAATTCCTGCGCCTTCTGCTGGTCTGCGGCAAGCGGATCTTCAGGTCCGCCCAGCCCCATGGTGGTGGTGGTTTGCACCCTGCCGGTATGCAGCAGCGCCACGCGGATTTTCTTCACCAGCATGTCGGTGTCGATCTGCTGCGAGGTGTTGTTGACAATCTTGCTGATGGCCAGCAAGGCCGGTTCCCCGGCGGAGGAGCTCTTGAGCTGCCCCTGGTTGATGAGGTTGTCGATCAGCGAGTTGACCATGCTGTCGGCGGCGCTGGCGTAGTCCTGGACATTGATCTGGCCGACATTGGTGACCAGATGCGAGCTGTTCGCATCCACGTAGGTGGCGGGTGTTGCGCAACCGGAGGCCAGCAGCAGCGAGCCGGCAATGGGTACCAGAAGCACAGCGAACGGTCGAAGGGGCGTTTTTTTCATGGGTTCTATCCTTTGAATGAATGGTTGCGCTTAATCCGAGCCGAGGAACTTGATCTGGAAGTCCTTGGCGCGGTCGGTCGGCGCGGTGGCCGTGATAAACAGGGTCTCGCCGCCTTCGATCATGCGCGGGATGGCGGCGGCTGTCGGGGTGTTGATGATCATGCCATTCTCGTCGAACCACTCGATCCGGTAGGTGAATTTCTGCATCGACCCAGTTGTATTCTGCAACTCGATCTGGATCTTGAGAAAACCGCCGGGGCCGGTCACGGTATTGATGCCGATGGGTTGCACGCTGTAGTGCAGGCAGGTGTCGGTGATGATTCGCCGGTCGGAAATCATCCGATGCTGGGCCGCGGTGTCCGCCGGGGCGATGGTGTTCATGGTCGCGCCGCAGCCGCTGAGCAGCAGCGCGGTCCCGCAGGCGGCGCCCGCGAGAAAAAACAGGTTTCTTTTCATTTGAGTTTGCATTGGGTGATCCGCAGGGGACTGCCGGCGGCCACTGAGTGAACACATACCACATTGACTGTTCCGTCGACAAGCGCAACTTCGACCGGCGCCGCGCCAGGCGCTGTGAGAATCAATTTGCGATCCGTCGGGGAGGGAACGCGCGCCACCTGAAATTCCTTGGGCAGCGTGGTCCACGAACGGGTGTCGGCAATGTTGAGCGCCATCTGCGTGGCGGCCGTGGCCACCTTGGAGAGCCAGCCGGCCATGTCCGATTGATGTTCCGCCATCGAATTGACCGCATACGCGGCCACGCCCTTGGCCACGGCGGAGGCAACGGCCTTGGAGAGGATCACCGGCCACTCGTTGTTAAAATCCTGCATGATGATCGCGTCCATGCTGGCCAACATTGCCGTGCGCTCCTGCACGGCGCCGGCCCGGACCGTCAATTCACGGGCGTAGTTGTCATGGAAGACGAGCTTGGGGAACGCCATGCCAACATAGGAAACCTTGAAGAGGATGATCGGCACATCGATGCGGACCTGCTCCAGGCTGGCCGCCTGTCCGGTCTCGAAGATGACATAGGTGCAGGCGTTGGTGGCGGGTGTGCCGCATTCGGCCAGCTGGAGATCGGCCTGCACGAATTTGTTGTCGTCCACCGATTCCTTCACGCGGAGCAACGACTTCCGCGCATGTTCCAGGTCCGACCCCCCGGCGCCCGCATGCAGAAAATAAAGGCCGTCCAGATAGACTGTGAACGGGTTCACATAGTTGGCATAGAATCGAAACCCTTCGGTATTGTTGGTGACGCCGGCCACGGATCTGGCGAACGTGGGATCGGCCTTGGCCCGCTTGATTGTCGCGCGGTCCTTTTCCTGCTGCTCGGCTTCCTGGACGCATTCAATGCGCCGTGCGTTGTCCTCGACCGCTTCCTGCTGGCACTGATAGGCGCGGATGATTTCCGGTCGCGCCTTGTCGCAGTCGCCCTGCGCGAGGAGATTGAGCGCCGCATACGTGTGGAGCATGATCTTGTCGTACGAACGTCCCTCGTACGGCATGTTCTGCTGGTTGGACATGAGCGCCATGGCCTCTCGTCCGACTTTGACCCTGGCCTGTTGCTCGTAGACATCGATGCGTTCGGCGGCCTTGGCGAAATGGCGGTCGCTTTCCGGGAGATTGCCCGCCACGCGGCAGGCTGTTCCGGCTTCCAGATTCCAAATCACTGCATCCTTGGAATCGCCGCAGGCATCGGCCTCGCTGCCGTACGCCGCCGCTGCGGCAGCCGGCTGGCCGGCGGCCCATGCGCCGTGCATGTTCTGCGCCTGGGCGGTATACGTCCGGCATCCGGAGCAGGAAAAGGCCAGGAACATCACAAGGATTGACCATCTCACGAAGCGAAACATGCTGCACATTCTTTCAACCGGCGGGCGTTTTTCCTGCGTTATTCGTTCGACGCCGAGGCTAACCGCACCACCATGCCTTCGGCGGCATTGTCAGCGCCTTCAATCAATTCCGCCGTGCAGAACTTGGGTTGGACGGCCACCACGCGCGCCCGGCCCACAAGCGCCTCTGCACGGCCGAGCACTTCCCCGGTGTCCGGATCGGTCAGCGTCTTGCCTTGCGATAGCACGTTCCAGATCTGACCGATTGTCACGCCGGTGCTGTCGCCGCGGTTGATGGTGATCTGGGTTCCGGTCTTGGACAGGATCTTGGCGGGGAAAGCCACATTCAGCACGCGCTCCGTGACCTGCTGGGCCGCGTCACGAACGGCCGCAAGCAGCAACTCGTCGGTCAGTTCGGCATTCTTCTGCAGATCCGCCGAATCCGTGCGGTCGTCCTTCTTGAAAACCTGAATGTTGGCGGTTTCGTACAGTTCCGGCGGATCGACGGCCAGGTTGTAAATCTTGGCGACCACCGAGAGGCGGATTTTGCGCTTCAACCCGACCTGGTTGAGCGTCTTGAATTCCATGCGTTCGGTCGAATCTTCAAAATCGTCCAGCGTGGCAATCAGGCCGTAGTTGAGGGTCTTGACTTCCGCGGCCTGACCGGCGCGATTAACCGCCTTGAGCAGGTCTGCCTGGTCGCTGACAGCCGTGACCTTGAACTTGCGCGACCCATTCAACCGATCCATCAGCTGGGTGTCGAAGGCCTCGATGACGCGATCCAGCGACAATGCCTTCCCGGCATATTCCATGGACTTGTGCAGCGCTGGTTTGGTGTGAACCTTCTCCACCGACAGCGTCGCCGGACCGGTGGTTTGCGCTTGCGCGCCAACCGCCGTTAACAGAACGGCAACCAGAATGTGCCTGCTTGCGAATCGAACGTTCATCGAATGCTCCTTTGTGTGCAATCATGCAGCGTTTCAGCCTGGGGTGATCCCGCTTCCCACCCCGAACAACTAGTACAGACTCTTGTAGATCTTGAGGCCTTCCTTGGTATCCACCTGGATGTCTTTTTTGACCATCATGCCGCTTTGGCGGAGTTCCTGGGCCTTGCCTTCGAGCACCTTCACTTCAGCATCGGTCAGTTTGCGGCCATTGTCCAGGTTGCAGAGCGTCGTGCGGAGGTCCTTCCAGCGCGCGTAGCCGGCATCGGTCAACTGCAGCGTAGGGGCGAGTTGCAGCCCCGCCTTTGCGTCAATCGTCGCCACATAGTCCTCGCACCCTTCGCGCGTCAGGCGCATCTTGTGCAGGCCCGGCGCCAACTTGACCCTGGCCGGTGTGGTGCCAATGACAATGCCGTCCACATCAATGGAGGCGCTGGCCAACACGGGAAGCTCCTGGCTGCCTTTGAGCACCTTGTTGTCCTCGCCGAGGCGGATGTCGGTGAGGGAAATCTCCGCGCCGGTTAGATCGCGCAATGCGCAGGAGATGGCCACGTCCACTTTTTCGGTCGAAGCAACCACCTTGAGATCCCTCGTTTTCTCGACGCAGCCTTGCGCGATCCTGCCAGCCGCGGTGCGCAGGAGGTCGTTGACCACGTTGCCATCGCTGCGCTTGAGTGAGGGTCCAAATTTTAGTTTCTTGATGGTTTCCACATCGTCACCCGCCACGGCGCCGCCGGTCCCACTGTCGAGTACCTTGTAGGTGGTCTGCAGCACATAATCGACCGTGGTGAAGGCCATCTGGTCGTCCTTGAACTGCGACTCGTTGGCGGCCAGGGAGTTGATGGTGGCCACCAGCACGAAGTCTGCGCCCAACTGCTGGCCCAGGCGCAAGGCGCCTGCCTGGTCGGTCGGCGTCTGGACGGTGTCATTGCGGCTGATGACCTGGAAATCACCGGCCCCCAGGCGGCTGGAGAGTGCGGCTTCCAGCACGACCACCTTATCCTGGTATGCTGCGCCGGCATGATTGCTGATGAAGAGCGCCACTTTGCGGGGTGCCGGGGTTATTGCGGCAGGCCCGAAAGGTTCGCCAGCACGGGTGCCCACCGCCACGACCAGAAGACCCGCCAGTCCCAAGATCCACGCCCGTGTCGTCATGAAATTTCTCCTTTTGGCCGTCCTTCAGTTGTCTTTTCGGCGACGGTCGCACAACACACGCACTACGATACCACCCTGTTTTGGAACGTCAACGTGAAAGCAGCCCGGTCCTGGGCGGTTCACGGGTCATTCGGTCGGGATTTGTTTTTTAATGCGTTACTGATGTCCCCTCTTGACATATCAATATTTTATGATACATTAATGTTGTAAGGAATAGTTTACCAGTTTGGCAAGAACCATAGGAGGTACAGCATGAAAACCCAACCATTGCCAGGCGCTTACGTAAAGGACATGGCAGGTGTGCTTCGTCTGATGGGCCATGTCTATCGTCTGAGAATCATCGAGCGGATTGACCTGCACGGTCCGGCGCCGGGGCATCGACTGCTGGCTGAACTCGGCGGCGCGCAGGGCGCCCTCTCCCAGCATTTGAACAAACTACGCGTGGCCGGTGTGATCCAGGCCGAACGTCGGGGCAGAGAAGTCTGGTACAGCCTCGCCAATCCGCATGCCGTCACGATTCTGAATTGCATGCGGGAACGACGTCAAACATAGGGCGCGGTGCCGCTCCACTGCCGACCGGCCTCTCTGCGGAAACGGCTGAAGATTCAGGCATAATATAATATAGGAGGAAGCATGAAAATCGTGATTGTCGGTGGTGTGGCGACGGGAATGTCATGTGCGGCGCGTTTGCGCCGTCTGGATGAGCACGCCCAAATCGTGGTGTTCGAACGGGGCGAATATGTGTCGTTTGCCAACTGCGGCCTTCCCTACCACATGGGCGGCGTGATTCGCGACCGGGAGCGCCTGCTGGTCCAGACACCCGAATCCTTGAAAGCTTCGTTGAATCTGGATGTGCGTGTGTTTACGGAAGTCACGGCCGTCGAACGAACTGCGAAGAAAGTCACCGTGCGCGACGTGCGCACCAACCGCACGTACGAGGAAGCCTATGACAAGCTGGTCCTGGCACCGGGAGCCCGCTCGCTGCGGCCTCCGCTGCCTGGGCTGGATCATCCGGCCATTTTTGAATTGCGCAGTATTTCGGACATGGATCGGATTCTGGCGCGCATGGGAACTGGTGCCAGACGCGCCGTGGTCATGGGCGGATACATCGGCATTGAGGCGGCGGAGAATCTGCGGCTGCGCGGTTTGGAAGTCACGGTGGTCGAAAAAATGCCGCAGCTCATGGGTCCGCTCGATCCGGAAATGGCACGCTTCCTTCAGGAAGAACTGGAGCGCCATGGTGTTCGCGTTTGGACCGGGTGCGGCGTAACCGGATTTCAGGACCGGAACGGCGAGGTCATGGTGCAGACGGAACACGGCGCGATCGAGTCGGATCTGGTGATCTTTGCGCTCGGTTCGCTGCCGAATGCCGATCTGGGTAAAGCCGCCGGACTGCAACTCGGGGCTTTTGGCGGCATCGTGGTCAACGAGCAGATGCAGACCTCCGATCCGGAGATCTACGCCGGTGGTGATGCGGTTGAAACCCAGGACTTTGTTTCCGGCAGGGCGACCTATATTCCCATGGCCGGTCCTGCCAACCGTCAGGGTCGCATCATCGCGGATAATCTCTGCGGCCGCGACAGCCGTTACCGCGCCACGCAGGGAACCGCCGTGCTGAAGGTGTTCGATCTCACGGTAGCCATGACCGGCTTGAACGAAAAGGCCCTGCATAAGGCGGGCCTGACGTACCGCAAGGTCTACCTGTCGCCATCCGGGCACGCCGGGTATTATCCCGGCACAGCGCCCATGCGCTTCAAGCTGCTCTTCACGCCGGATGGCAAACGCATCCTTGGCGCGCAGATCGTCGGACGCGATGGCGTGGACAAGCGCATCGATGTGATCGCCACGGCCATGCGCGGCAACCTCGGCGTCTGGGATCTGGAACACCTCGAACTGGCCTATGCGCCGCCCTATGGTTCCGCCAAGGACGCGGTCAATATGGCCGGATTTGCGGCCTGCAACCTGCTGCGCGGCGATGTGGAGCTCTGGTATGCGGAGGAGTTCGACCAGCTGCCGCCGGGCGCGGTGCTGCTGGATGTTCGCGGTCCCTCGGAGTTTGCCGACGGACACATTCCCGGCGCCGTGAACCTGCCGGTCGGGCAACTGCGCGCCGGGCACGGAACACTCGACAAGTCTCGCGCTTACTATGTGTATTGCAAGGTCGGCCTGCGCAGTTATCTGGCCTACCGCATCCTGAAACAGCACGGCTTCCAGGCAAAAACACTTTCTGGCGGCACGGATTTCTTTCCAACAAGTTCCGCCACGCCGGCAGATACGGGATGCACGCCGCAAGGCTCGCCCCTGCAAAGTTCAGCCCGGCAGAATAAGCAAAATATGCAAACCAATAACGAAGAATCAGAAATCAGGACCGTCGGACTCGATTGCATGGGCCTCCAATGCCCCGGTCCCATGATGCGTCTGCGGGAGACAATCACCACGCTGAAGCCGGGGGATGTTGTGGACATCAGCGCCAGCGATCCCGGTTTTCCAAGCGATCTGGCCGCTTGGTGCCGTTCCACCGGCAATCAACTGGTGGAATCGCATCCGATCCCCAGCGGCATCTGCGCCCGCATCCGCAAGGCTGTGCCGCCGGTGGCCGCCGCGGCCCGGGCGCCTGCCGGACGCCGCAAAAAAACTTTTGTGGTGTTCTCGGGGGATCTGGATCGCGTGCTGGCCGCGCTGGTGCTCGCCAATGGCGCGTTGTCAATGGGCGACGATGTGACGCTGTTCTTCACCTTCTGGGGGCTCTCCGCCATCCGCAGGGAGCAGGCCGTGGCCACCACCGGCAAGGGCTTGATCGACCACATGTTTGGCTGGATGCTGCCGCGCGGCCTGAGCCGCCTGACGCTTTCCAAGATGCACATGGCCGGCATGGGCACGGCCATGATGAAACATGTGATGGCCGCCAAACAGGTCGCCTCGCCGCAGGAACTTCTTGCCTCCGCCCGCAATCAGGGATTAAAACTGGTGGCCTGCTCCATGAGCATGGACGTCATGGGGCTGCGGCCGGAGGAGTTGCTCGACGGCGTCGAAATCGGCGGCGCCGCCTCTTTTCTCGCCGAGGCGGACGAGTCCAACGTGACGTTGTTCGTGTAAGAAGTAAACGAAGTGGATTAGAGAGACTTGCAAAAGAAGGTAACCGGTTATTGGGGTAGGGACAGTTCGCCGAACCGTCCGCGGACGCCTCGGCGAGGCGTCCCCACCCATCGGATCATGCTATTTATATTTGCAAGGCTCGATATTCTGCGGTTCGCCAAATTTGCAACCAACAGGACTTTTCCCGTGAAAAAGCCAAACCTGTTCTGCCTGCTCGTTCTTGCTCTTCCGCTCACGCCGGTTCGGGCTTTGACGTCAACCAACGCTTTCGCCGCCCTTCCATCTCTCACGCTGGACGTAGCCAAGGCGCTGGCCGTGCGCGACCATCCGTCGCTGGAGGTTCTGCGCCAGCGCGTGTCCGCCGCCGCCGCCACGGTGCGCATGGCGCGCAGCGCCTACTGGCCGACGCTGGGCGCCGATGCCTCGGCCTCGCGCATTCAGAAACATTATTTCAGCGGTGTGCCGCCCGCCTTTGCGCAACAGGTCAACATCACGCCTTATTCCACCTATGGCGTGGATCTCACGGCGGGCTGGCTGCTCTTCGACGGCTTCCGCCGCGATTTCGATCTGCTCGCCGCGCAGCACAATGAGGATGCCAGCCGCGATGCGCTGCTGGATTCGCAACGCTTGATGGTGCTGGCCGTCGCATCGACGTACTACCACGCGCTGCTCGCTCGCGAAACCATGCGCATTGCGCAGGAGGACGCGGATTATTCCGGTGCCCTGCTGACCGATGCGCGGAACCGCTTCACGGCCGGTGTCGCGCAGAAAAGCGAAGTACTGACCTTTGAAAACCGGCGCGATCAGGCTGAGAGCCAGCGTGTTGAGGCCGCTAAAAGCTGGCATATTGCGCGCGTGGCGCTGGCCGAATTGCTGGCCCTTCCGGCCGGTGAAATGTCAGAGGACACCACGCTGGCCCTTCCGGCCAACGTGTCATCCGTCACGCCCACGGTGGAAACCTCGCTCAACTATGCCCTGCAACACCGGCCTGACCTGCAGGCCGCCGAGGCGCAGGCGCAGGCCGCCGAGGCGCAGGTCAAAAGTGCCGACGCCGCCTGGTGGCCGCGCGTCGAGGCGGTGGCGCAGAGCGGACTGGCCCGCGATCAGAGCGTACGCTTCGAAGCCGACAAGAACCAGAATCTGATGGCTGGCGTGCAGGCCACCTGGAATTTCTTTGGCGGCGGACACGACACGGCCGTGCGCGAAGCCGCTGAAGCTGCGGCGCGGGCTGCCGGGCAGACGAAATCGGCGCTGGCGCTCACCGTCGCCTCCGAGGTGCGCCAGAATCTCGCGGCGCTCGACGCCACCCGCGAACAACTCGCCATTCAGATGCGCGTGCTCGACCGCGCCCGCCAGATTCGGGACCTGGTGCGGCAGGAATACGTCGGCGGCATTGCCGGCATCACGCGCATGACCGAAGTGCAGAACGAAGCCGTCAAGGCCGACGCCAGCCTCGTCATCGCCCGCATCGACAATCTCTTGAATCAGGAAGATTTGGACGCGGTCACGGGAAAAAGCCTGGAAGCGGGTCACTAGGACAGCTGTCGCGATACCACGAATGGGCCGGTCCGTCGCTTTTTTGGAGAACAGGTTGGGCGGCCGCCCTGCCTGAAATGCGGAAATGGGATCACGGAAGAATAGATATGAAAAAAATAGTCGAAGTACACGGCGGCATTTGCGGATTTCAGACGCGCATTGAGGCTGTGTGCGACGACGAACAGCATGTCACGTTTTGCATATCCAGCAACTGCGCGAAAATTTCCAAATTTGAGCAGGCATTGTCGGCGCATGGACCTTTAGACGCCTACGCGGCCATGGGACCCAAAAACAGCGATGACGCAGCAATCGCCGCCGCAGCCTGTTGTTGCTGCGGATGCGTGGTGCCTGCCGCAGCGATGAAAGCCATGCAGGTGGCCTCCGGTCTGGCCCTGCCCGGAGATGCAACCATCCATTTCTGCTCATGAATGCCGGAATAAAATACGGTCTTCATTCCGCCTCCGCCCGAACTCGCGTCGGTGCTGCCCAAAGCCGCCCTGGCGCATGTCCAATTTAAACCCATTCATCATTCCTGGATGGCAACAACGGGCGTTTTGGAGGACTTCGAACACCTCTGCTGTACTGATTCCATCGCGCGCGCCGCCTGCGCGGCTGAGCATGGCGCCGCGAGAAATCGTTGATGATGGCGGCGGCAATGGGAAGGCAGACAAGGTTGACGGAAGAGCAATGTAGGGTTTTGACGCATGGCGTACGGCACGTGTCTCTGTCATAGGTAAAGAACTCAACTGGAGACCGCCTATGAAAGCTTGCGATAACAAACCGGTTCGGACGAGCGCGTCTGTGCCGTTCGCATTCTGCCTGGCCATCGGACTGACCTCCTGGATTGGCGCCGCGCCGACGGACAATTCGATGCATTCCGCGCCGATCGATCCGGCGGTGGTGGCTCCGGCACAGCAGTTGGGCCGGGCATTTGCGATGGTCGCCGCGCATGTGCGTCCCGCCGTGGTCAGCGTGTATTCTGAAAAGGTGCTCAAGTTCACCCAGCCGGACCTCGGCTTTCTGTTCAACGACGAATTTTTGCGTCAATTTTTGGGGGGACATCTTCCTCAGCAGCAGCCGGGATTGCGTGAGTATCGCGTGCCCCAGCGGGGCATGGGATCGGGGATGATCCTCGACAAGGAAGGCCACATTTTGACGAATTTCCATGTGGTGAAAGACGTGGACGAGATCAAGGTGCAACTTGCCGACAAGAGCCAGTTCGAGGCGGAGATTGTCGGCACGGACCGTCAAACGGACGTGGCCATCATCAAGCTGAAGGGGCGCGTGCCGGATGATCTGCCGACCATCACGCTGGGCGATTCGGACACGCTGCAGGCCGGCGAAATTGTGCTGGCGATCGGCGTGCCGTTCGGTCTGGCGCAGAGTGTGACCGAGGGCATCATCAGCGCCACCGGACGTTCCGACATGGGCATCGAGGATTTTGAGGACTTTCTGCAGACGGATGCGCCCATCAACCCGGGCAATTCCGGCGGACCGCTGGTCAGCATGCGCGGCGAAGTCATCGGCATGAACACGGCCATTGCCTCGACCATGGGGCAGTCCGATGGCGTCAGCTTTGCAATTCCCAGCGGCATGATCAAGGCCATGCTGCCGAAATTGCTGAAGGGCGAAAAGATCGTGCGCGGGCAGTTGGGCGTGGTGATCCAGAATCTCACGCGGGAACTCGCCGCACAATTCGGGCTGCCCACGGCCCGGGGCGCATTGGTGGCGCAGGTCAACAAGGACTCGTCCGCGGATAAGGCCGGCATGGAGGTTGGCGATGTGATCACCCGTTACGATGGGCATGACGTGCGAGATTCCGGACATGTGCGCAAACTGGTGGCCGAGACAATCCCTGGCACGGAGGTCAAGATTGAGGTGTTTCGCAGGGGCAAGGCCAAGGCGCTGCTGGCCACCATCGGCAAGTGGGAGCCGGCATCCGACACCGCGGCAGTTGCGGCGGAGGAGCCGGCGGTGCTGGAAAAAATCGGGTTGACGGTGCAGACGCTCACGTCGGACATGGCCAAACAGCTGGGGCTTGGGGCGGACAAGGGCGTCGTCATTTCGGATGTGGAGGACGGCTCTCTGGCCGCCTTCGCCGGGCTGCAAAAAGGCGACCTGATTGCCGAAGCCGACCACAAACCCGTCGCGGATATGGCCGAACTCAACCAGGCGCTGGCCAAGGCCGGGGATCGCGTGCTGCTGTTGATCAAGCGGCAAAAAGGAAGCCTGTTCATCGTCTTGCAGATGAAGTAAATTTCGGGCATGACTTCTGCGGCCGATGAAAACCGCGCGCGCTTTGATCGCATGGCGGCGGAATGGGACGGCAATCCGATGCGGGTCAACCTCGCGCGGGCCGTGGTGAACACGATCCGCGCAACGGTGCCGCTGCATGCGGAGATGCGGGCGCTGGATTTCGGCGCCGGAACCGGACTGGTGACGCTGGGATTGCTCCCCTGCGTGGCAGAAGTCACGGCGGTGGATGCCTCGGCCGAAATGTTGCGCGTGCTGGACGAAAAACTGCGCGCCCAGCACATTTCCCAGGTGCAGACGCTGTCCTGCGACATCTCCCGTACGCCGCTGCCGGCCAATCAGTTCGATCTGGTGGTGAGTTCCATGGTCCTGCATCACCTGCCGGATGTGGCGTCGGTGCTCCAGCGTCTTCGGCCCTGCCTGCGTCCCAGCGGCTGGATAGCCCTGGCCGATCTCGACACCGAGGACGGTTCATTCCACGCCGACATGACCGGCGTTTATCACCAGGGACTCGATCGCGGCGCGGTTTGTCACTGGCTGGAACAGGCCGGATTTTCAGCTGTCGCGGCGCATGACGCGCACCGGATCACGCGCGCAGCAGCCGATGGCAGCGCAAAGGAATACGGCATCTTTCTAATTACCGGCCGCGCGGCATAGCCGCCGCCGCGCCGGCCGCGCGCGAAGAAGCGAGCCCGCATGGATTCGCGGCGAAAGGGCGAAGGCCACAGGGGCCGAACCGTCATCGCATCCGTCATCGCTGGGGACGATCAGGGTTGCGCAGCGGGTGCGCCCGCGGCTGACCCGGCAGCGCCTGCGCGGACGAGGTCGGATTTGTGATGCCGCACAATCTCGCCCCGGAACATGTAGATGAGATCCTCGGCAATGCTGGAAGCGTGGTCGCCGACGCGCTCGAGTTCGCGCGAGACGCCGAGCATGAGCAGCAGCGCCTCCGGCGACGGATCGTTGGCGCGCATGCGCGCCACCACGGTGGTGATCATTTCCCGGTTCAAATTGTCCACTTCGTCGTCGCTGGCCACCACTTCCACGGCCAACCGGGCGTCATGATCCATGAACGCCTGAAACACCTTGCACAGCATGCCGATGGCGAGCACGCCCATGCGATCCAGCGGCAATCCGATGCCGGGTTGCGGCGCATTGGCCAGCAGGCGCGCGCGGTCGGCGATGTTCACGGCCAGGTCGCCGATGCGTTCCAGGTCGTTGTTCAGCTTGAGCGTGGCGATCACAAAGCGCAGATCGGATGCGACCGGCTGGTGCAGCGCGAGGAGTTTGAGGCATTCCTCCTCGATGGCCACTTCACGCTGGTCAATCTCTTCGTCGCCTGCGATGACCGCCTGCGCCAGGGTGACATCCTGCGTGGCAACCGCCTGCAATGCCTTGCGCAGGCGGTCCTCGACGTCGATGGACAGCCGCAGCACGCGTTCCTTGAGAATTTCAATTTCACGTAGAAAAATAATCGCCATTTGCTTTCTCCGTTAGATACTAAACATGGGTTCGTAGTGAGGTATGAATTCAGATTTCAACGCGGAGCCGCGGAGCGTGCAGCGTGGATGCTGGTGTTGGTGAATGGGGTGCGCCAGCAGTCGAGAAACTGTTCTCTGCGCGTTCTGCGCCTCGGCGGTAAAATCCATTGGGTGCTGACCTTCCTGCCTCAGCCGAATCTTCCCGTGATGTAGGCCTCGGTTTGTTTTTGTACCGGATTGGTGAAAAGCTGTTCGGTCGCGCCGGTTTCGATCAGCAGGCCCTCGTAGAAAAAGGCGGTCTGATCCGACACGCGCGCCGCTTGCTGCATGTTGTGCGTGACAATCACGATCGTGTAGCGACCGCGTAGGTCGCCGATCAAATCCTCAATTCGCGCCGTGGCCTTGGGATCGAGCGCCGAGGTCGGCTCATCCATCAGCAGGATTTCCGGCTGAACCGCCAGCGCGCGGGCAATGCACAGCCGTTGCTGCTGTCCGCCGGAAAGTCCGAGTGCATTGCGCTCCAGCCGGTCCTTGACCTCATCCCAGAGTCCGGCGTTGTGCAGGCTGGTTTCGACGATTTCGTCGAGTTCGGCGCGGGTATGCACGCGGTGCAGCCGCGGACCGTAGGCCACGTTTTCATAGATGGACTTGGGGAAAGGATTGGGTTTCTGGAAGACCATGCCGACGTTGCGGCGCAGCACGGCCACATCGATTCTGTCGCTGTAGATGTTCTGGCCATCGAAGACCAGTTCGCCGGCGGCGCGGCATGCCGGGATCAGGTCATTCATGCGGTTGATGGCGCGCAGAAAGGTGCTCTTGCCGCAGCCGCTGGGCCCGATGATTGCCATGACCTTGCCGGCGGGAATGGCAAACGAGACCTTGCGCACCGCCTCGTGCAATCCGTAGAAGATCGAAAAATCATTGGCGACCACATGCGCCGGGCGCGCGGCGACCGACGCATCGCAGTTCTTGCGGGCATGGAGGTCGGTCGCGAGTTGAATGGTGTTTGTCATACGTTATCCCTTGTTCCGCCGCGTCATCCGGGCGCGCAACACGATGGCGGATAGATTCAGCAACAGGACGACCATCACCAGCGTCAGCACCATGCCGTACTGCACATGGCGGATCTCATCCACGGCCTGATGTTCGGTGCAAAGGTTGTAGATGCCCCACGGCAGGGCCGGGGTGTCGTGGGTGAAGATTTCGGTCAACCGTGGTGCCGCGCCAAAACTAACGGCTGCCGTGAAAATGATGGGGGCAGTCTCGCCGGCCGCGCGTCCCATGCTGATGACGATGCCGGTCAGAATCCCCGGCAGTGCGGCCGGCAGGATGACCGAGCGGATCGTGTGCCAGCGTCCGGCGCCAAGCGCCATGGCGGCCTCCTTGTAGGTACGCGGCACGGCGCGAATGGCCTCCTCGGAGGCGCGGATGATGGTCGGCAGGATCAGGAGCGCCAGCGTCAGTGCGCCGGCCAGGACGCTTTTACCGCGGGAGACGTGCAGCGTGTTGATGAAAAAGGCCAGACCGAACAGGCCGAATACGATGCTGGGCACGCCGGCCAGCGTGCTGACACACGAGCGGAGAAAGGACAGCAACATGCCATCTTTGGCATATTCCTGGAAATAGATCGCGGCAATCACGCCGAAGGGAATCGCCAGCAGCATGGCGCCGATCGTGAGGTAGATCGTGCCCAGCACCTCGGGGCCGATGCCGCCGAGATAGTGCGCGTCCAGCGAGGGATCGGTCAGAAAACCGGCATAGAAGGTCCACCGCGGCAAAAGCATGTCCTGTAGATGCTCCTGGACCAGCGGAAACAAGGGCGCCAATTCGGTGCCGGCAAACAGTTGCACGCGCGGTGTCCGCATCAGATGGCTGACGCCGTTGGTGAACACCCAGCTCTCGCTGGAAAGCAGGCGTTCGAGTTTGACCTGCGCGCGGTCCCAGCACGTCTGGCCATAGCAGTTGTGCGGCAGGTTGGAGAGCGGCGTACCAGGTGCGGGGCCGAGCAGTTCCGTGGTCAGCTTGCCGACCTCCTTGAATTCCGGGGCGAGTTCCGCGCGGCGCGCGGCGGGCAGGTTTTCGAGTTCCGCCCTGAAATCGGTCAGCATGCGGTAAACCGGCGCGCGGGCGGCGTGGGCCGAAGCAAGATCCTCGGTCATGCGGTCCGCATCGCCGCGGGAGAAATGTTCCAGCAGGAAGCGGCGGTGCTCAATGGTGCCTTGAAAGCAGAACGCGCCGACGCCATGTTGAAAAATCGGTCCCAAAACCACCAGCAGGGCGGCGGCCATGAGAACAATGGCAAACACCCCGGCGCCTGTAAAGGCCCGGTCCAGCAGACGGCGTGTGGAGATGTTCACGGTATCAGGCTCCCAGGAGGCGCTTCCGTTCGCGGTTAACGACGCGCTCGCTGATCAAATTGCAGGCAAAGCTGAACAGCAACAGGCAGAGCCCCATGGCAAACAGCACGCTGTAGCGCATGGAACTGGACACGTGGTCCGCCTCGCCCATGTCGCCGGCGATGGTGGCGGTCAGGGTGCGCACCGGTTCCAGCAGGTTGTACCAGGGCGAGGGAATCTGCGCTGCATTGCCCGAGGCCATCCACACCACCATGGTTTCGCCCAGCGCGCGCATGATGCCCAGCAGCGCCGCCGCAAAAATGCCGCTGCTGGCGGCGGGCAGAACCACGCGCACGAGGGTTTCCGCGCGGGTGGCGCCGAGCGCGTAACTGCCTTCGCGCAGGTCGCGGCCCACCGCCTGCAGGGAATCCTCAGACACGCTGACCACGGTCGGAAGCGCCATGATGCCGAGAATCAGGGAGGCATTGAGCGCGTTGACGCCGCTGGAAACCTCCAGATGCACAAACGCATGGTGCCCGGCCAGGAGGATGCCCAGCACAACGGTCAGCAGCGCGAGTGTGACGCCCGTCTGCCATGCGCGCTGCCGCGCAGGAGATTCAATCCGCGCGGTTGCCAGGCCGCCGGCCAGGATCGCGCCGAGCGTCAGCAACGGGCCGGCGATGATCCACCACGCTCCGGCGATCCATGCACCGCCCTGCGCCTGGAGCAGGGGCGCCAGTACCACCAGCGCAAAGAAACCATAGGCCACGGAGGGAATGGCGGCCAGGATTTCCACCACGGGTTTGACGATCTGCCGCACGCCGAAGGGCAGCACATCGCTCAGGCAGACGGCCGCCGCCACGCCCAGCGGCACCGCCAGCACCGTCGCGCCGACCGTCACTAGGACGCTTCCGACAAAGATTGCCAGCGCGCCGAATTCCGCCGGATCGCGCGATGGATACCAGTTGGTCGAGGTGAAAAACTCCTGAAACCCGCATTGCCGGAAAAAGGGCAGGGCATCGCGGGCGATATAGCCGATGATCAGCAGCACCGCCAGCGCGGTGACGGAGGTCAGCAGCAACAACAGGCCACGGCCCGCCAGGGCCAGCATGCGCTGGCGCCGCTGTTCGGCGGTCGATAAAACCATGCTGCGCGCTTGCACGACGAAATCTCCTTTCCACAACGGGTGCATCGTGAAACAGGAGCGTCAGGCTGATGTTACCGGATGGTTAGGATTGCGTTCGGACGGCAGCGGGAGCACACGCCGCGATGCTCACGCAAATCTAACAAAGGGCTCACGTTTTTCAAGCGATCCTCGCGCTTACTCAGAGCCGATCTGAAAACCTACCTCGCTCCGCGGCGCGCTCGGCGCGCGCGCCCAACCTTTGCGTAGGCGTGCTTCGGAAGGTAGGGACGGCTCGCCGAGCCGTCCGCAAGTGCGAGCAGAGGGTTTTGGATAGGCTCTTGGCAGCCCAAGAACCGGCCCAATCAGGACGGGCTCCGAACGCAACGCACAAAAGGGAAAGCACCATGAAAATCGCACGTTTGGGCACATTGTCCGTTTTAATCCTGCTCGGCGCGGGCTGTCTGACGGAAGACCTACGGCAGGCCTATCCGGGCGCGCCGCTGCCTGCGAATGAGATCTGCACCCTTCGGGTTCCCGCGATGCTGGATGTGCAGGCGATTGACAGCGTATCGACGGATTGGAGCCTGCGCATCAGGAAGGGCGATGTGCAGGTGTTGCAGATGATGCCGGGCCATCACCGGTTGCTCGTGAGGTACTACGATCCGACGGCCGACGAGTCGAATCAGGAGGTTTACCAGGTCGACCACATCGCGGTGGACTTTACCGCCAAACCTCAAAGCGTGCATGAACTCCGCTATGAAACCTGGGCGCACAATCCGGAAATGCGGAGAGCCAGGGAAAAAGTGCGCGTATGGGCGGTGCAACCATAGTTCCGGGCGGACAGTTGCCGATCTGATGCAAGAATCACCAATCCGCGTTGTGAAAATCTTTCGGCGGCGACAGTGCGTCGCCCTCCAGTAATTATTACCGGGACATGAATATATCCGTGGGGCACCGCGTGGTCGGTGCCGTGTTGCTCCAGCCAGACGACGCTGTTGCTCTGCGTCCTCAGTCGTCTTCTGTGCTCTCTGTGACCGCACCATGCACGCTTGCGGCAGACGCTGGCAGCGTCGCTAACAGACATCTAACGTTCGCCTCGCAAATCCCAAACTCCATTTGTGTGTACTGCGCACGTCACCAAAGTTGGGTGTCTGCAAAAACACAAACAAACACGAAGGAGTGCGTAACATGACGAAGCGATGGAAAATTGGGTTGCTGGCCTGGGTTGCCATGTGTGGCGTATCCCTGGCGCAGACGGCCCCGAACAATGAACAGCTGGTGCAGTCGTTCCGCGCGCTGCTGTCGAGCGGCAGCGACACGCAGGCCGTGATCAACGCCGTGGCGAATGCGGTCATGGAAGCGATGAAGCAGGGTCCGATGACGGCTGCACAGGTTCAGCAGTCGAGCGCCATGGCCCCGGATCCCGCACCGGCAGCAGCTCCGGCCGTGACACCGCCGAAGACCTGGGCGGATTCCATCGTGTGGAAGGGCGACATGCGCCTGCGCGAAGAATATCGGAAGGATCGCACTTCCAAAGATGTAAATAATGTTGCTTCAGATCCGAACTCCAAGGTTGATTATGACCGCTTTCGCGCGCGCATTGGCCTGGAATCGCAGGTCAACGACAACGTCAAGGTTGGTGTGCGCCTGGGAACGGACAGCACCACGTATAACGGCGATAAGGCCGGCGTGGGCGGCGATCCCGCCTCGAACAACCAGGACATGAACAACGCTGCATCCAAGAAGCCGATCTTCCTGGATCTGGCGTACATCGACTGGAACCTCTTCGGTCCCGACAACAGCGAGCTGCACTTCATCGGCGGCAAAATGAACAATCCGTTCATCACCATGAACGACGACCTGGTGTGGGATCCGGACATCACCCCGGAAGGTTTTGCGCTGAAGGGCGTGTATGACCTGAGCCCCGTGACGCTGCTGGGCAACCTCGGTTACATCGTGGTGGCGAACCAGAACAGCATCAATGCCCCGAACAACCAGGTTGTGCAGTACGGCGCGCAGGGCGCGGTGAAATACGAGTTCTGCCCGGAAGTTTCGATGACGCTGGGCATCAGCGACTATTACTTCCAGCAGATCAAGGGTAGCTCCGTGGCCTGGGTCGATGTCCTGAACAAGTCGAAGAGCACCACGTTCTACGGCAACGATGTGACCGCCAGCGGCAGCAGCACCAACTTCAACGACGGCTTCGATGTGATCCAGCCGTTTGTCTCGTTGGACATGTTCCCGACGGTCTGCGGTCATGTCGTTCCGGTCTCCGTGTATGCACAGGGCGTCAGGAACGTGTTGGCCTCGAATCTCGCCAATGGCGAAATGTATGGGTTCACGCTGGGCAAGGCCAAGAACCCGGGCACCTGCGAGTTCGGCGCCACCTATGCCAAACTGCAGCGCGATGCCACGCTGGGCGAATGGACCGATTCGGACCGCTGGGGCGGCGGCACGGATGGCGACGGCTACAAACTGTATCTCAAATACATGCTCCTGAAAAATCTGGCCGCGCAGGTGACCTTTTACGACGACAAGAAGGGCATTCAAGGATCCGCCAACGGCACAGGTTACGAACGCTATGCGTTTGACCTGGTGGCCTCGTTCTAACAATCAGGTAATCAGTCAACGATTGGGAGCGGCGGCAACGGCGTGCCGCCCTCCAGTCAAAATTACAGAGGGCGCCGCGCCGTCGGCGCCCTCATTTGCACAAAAGGATGAAAACCATGAACGGAACCATGAAAATTGCCGCGGCGCTGGTCGCTGTTGGCCTCTGCGCAGGAGCCGCCCAGGCGGGCGACCCGAACAAAATCGTCGTGGATGGATCGACCACGGTCGGCCCCATTGCCAAGGCGTTTGCCGGGTATTACATGAAGTTGCACCCGGACGTGACGATCACCGTCAGCGAATCAGGCAGCGGCAATGGCGCCAAGAGCCTGATCAACGCGGCGTGCGATGTGGCGACCATGTCGCGCCCCATGAAGCTGTCCGAAAAGAACGCGGCCAAGGATGCGGGCATACTGCCGATCGAGCACATCGTGGCGCGTGACGGCATTGCCGTAATCGTCAGTCAGCAGAACCCGGTAAAAAACCTGACCATTGACCAGATCCAGAAAATCTATGCCGGCGAAACCCGGAACTGGAAGGAACTGGGCGGTCCGGATCAGGCCATTGTGATGATTACCCGCGACACTAACAGCGGCACGTATGAGACCTTTGAAGAGAAGGTTCTCGGCGGCAAGAAAATCACGCCCAAGGCCGAGTATGCCAACAGCAACGGCGCCATTCGTCAGCGCGTGATGTCCACGCCGGCAGCAATCGGTTATGTGGGCATTGCGTTCACCGAGGGCGTGAAGGCTGTGACCGTGAACGATGTGCCGGTTTCGGAGGCGACCGTCCTGAGCGGCAAATATCCGATCGCGCGTCCGTTGTTCATGTACACGAACGGACACCCGCGTGAGGGCTCCGCTCTCGCCGACTTCATCAGCCTCGGCAACACCGCCGAAGGCAGGAAAATCGTGACGGAGACCGGTTTCGTGGCGCTGGTCAAATAACACCGGAGCAGCGGCAGACGCCTTGAATGCGGTCGGCCGGGCAACCGTCCGGCCGTATTGTTTCGCAGACGCGGCGTCCTGGCGATCGAGCGTGGTGCAATCCTTGACGCGCGCCATGGCCCAAGCGTAACTTTGCCGCGTTATGGGAATAATTGCATTAATCGCATTGCTCGTTTTCTGGATGGTGGCCGTTCGCCTCTGGGTCGTGGATGGGCCTAAAACGCCCCTGACCTTCATCACGCTTTGGATTTTGGGCCTGCTGATTTTTCCACGGCTGGGTTGGGTCGGCCCTGCATTCATCTTTTACGAAGCGGGACTTGCTGTGATTTTGCTGGTTATCGAACAATACAAATCGGCAACAAGATAACCGCAGGCTTCCCGACACTTTATATTGAATCGCTGGTGGAAGCGGCGCGGGCGTTGCTTCTACGGCTTGGTCCGCCCAATCCAAGCGCCTTTTTACTCCGCCGGCAGCCAGATCGAAAAGACGCTGCCTTGGCCCACGATGCTGGCCACGGCGACGGTGCCGCCGTGGACTTGTGCAACGTGTTTGACAATGGACAGGCCGAGGCCGGTGCCGCCCGCTTCGCGGCTGCGGCCCTTGTCGATGCGGTAAAAGCGTTCGAACAGCCGGTCCATGTGGGCGGGTGAGATGCCGGGGCCAAAGTCGCGCACGCTGATGCGCGTGCCGCCGCGGTTCGGTAGCGTCTCAGCCGCGATCTCCACCTTGCCGCCGCTGCCGCCATATTGAATGGCATTCTCGATCAGGTTGACCAGCGCCTGTTCCAGCAAACCGGCATGCACGGTGACGCGCAGGCCATCCGAAAGATCCACGCGCACTTCAACCTGCCGTTTCTGCGCATGCGCCTGGCAGACTTCAATGGCGTTTCCGACTATGCCCGCCAGCGGCGTCGATTCCCTGGCAAAGCCGCTATGCTGGCCTTCCAGGCGCGACAGGAGCAGCAGATCGGTGACGATGGACTGCACATGCCCCGCCTGACGCCGGATGATGGAGAGGAAGCGTTCGGTGGTGGGCGGGTCCAGCGATTCCTTGCCCTCCAGCAGCGTTTCCGCAAAACCGATGATCGAGGTGATCGGCGTGCGCAGTTCGTGCGACACGTTGGCCACAAACTCCTGCCGCACCCGCTCCAGGCGGCGCACGTGTGAAATGTCGCTCAACACCAGCAGCGTGCCGATGCGCACGTCCCCCGCGCCGCGGAGCGCGGAGGCCCGCGCCCAGAGTGCGGTATCCGCGGTCGCGTCGGAACCCTGCAATTCACGTTCCACGGTCTGGTCGGCGGCGGCATCCACCAGCGACAGCACTTCGGCGCGGCGCACCAGTTCGTAGATGGGCTGGCCCACGCCGGCACGTTCGTTGCCGATGCCCAGCAGGCGGCGCGCGGCGCCATTCAGCGCCACCACATGACTGCGCACATCCATGGCCACGACGCCTTCCGTCATGCTGGCCAGAATACGCTCGCGGAGGCTGCGCTCCTCGGCCAGGGCGCGGATTTCGCCTTGCAGGCGTTCGGTCGTCTGGTTGATGGACCGCGCCAGTTCGGCCAGCGGCAGGAGGTGGGGTATGACCAGGCGGGTATCGAGGTTTCCGGCCCCGATGCGGGCGACACTGGCGCGCATGGCGGCGACGGGCCGCACCACACGCAGGGAAAGGAGGTAGTTGAGAATGGCGGCGACCACGCAGGTCAGCACGAGCAGCAGGAACACGCCCCGGTTGGCATGCGTCAATTCATGCATGAGCTCGTTGCGGGGCATGGCCACGCGTACAATGCCCACAATGCGGCCATGGCGTGAAATGGCGCGCGCGGCGTAAAAGAGATTCTGGTGCAGCGTGCTGCTGTGACGGTCAGAGTAACCGAAGCCCTTGCGCAGGGCATCCTGGATCTCCGGTCGGTCGGCATGCGACGGCAGCTCGGCGGCATTGGCGTCGGTTTCGGTGATGACGCGGCCGTCCGGATCGATCACGGTGAACCGCAGCCCCTCCTCGGCGCGCACGGCGCGGCAAAAGCGGTCAATCTCCGCCGCCGGCTTCAGCGAACCATCGTCGTTGAAGATCACCTGCGCGGCCAGTTCCGCCTGCGCGTACATGACTTGCAGGCGTTCCTCGCGGCGCACGACCCATCCGGTGTACCAGGCGTAGAGCGCCACGGCTCCGAGACTGATGAGCAGGATCAGGACTTGCGGGCCGAAGAGCTGGAGAAATAAACTGCGCTTCAACATGTCATCTCCGTACCAGCGGTAGGGCGCGGCCGCCGGACGCGCCGCTAGGCAACGGCAAGCGCGCTTGCCGTTGTGCCACAGCTTTGCGGCGGGTCCGGCGGCCCCGCCCTTCTACCCAACATGAAATGCGCCGCACTTGCGGTGAACTTCATGTTGATGCTTCCATGCGAAACCGGTAACCGACGCCGCGCACGGTTTCAATCAGCTCGCTATGGTCGCCCATTTTGCGACGCAACCCGACAATCTGCACATCCACGGAGCGGTCGGTGACGGGGTAATCCGATCCGTGGACGGCGTCCACGATCTGGTAGCGTGAAAAGACCACGCCTGGTCGTCGCAGCAGCAGCTCGAGGATGCGGAATTCGCTGAGCGTCATGGTCACGGGTTTGCCGGCGAGACGGACGGTGTGATGGGTGCGGTCGATTTCAATGGGACCGCGCACCAGACGATCGGCGCTGTCCTCGGGTTCCACGGCGCGGCGGCGCAGCACGGCCCGCACGCGCGCCAGCAGGACGCGCGGACTGAACGGCTTGGTGATGTAGTCGTCGGCGCCGACTTCGAGACCGGCCACGATATCGGCATCCTCGTCGCGCGCTGTGACCATGATGACGGGGAGCCGCTGGGTGCGCTCATCCCCGCGCAGCCGGCGGCAGAAGTCGTAGCCGTTTTCGCCGGGCAGCATCAGGTCCAGCAACACGAGGGAGGGCAGTTGCCGGGAAAGCAATTTTCCGGCCGCCTCGACGGATTCCGCGGCCACCACCTTGTAACCATCGCGCTCTAGATTGAAGCGGATGAGTTCCTGGATATCCTGTTCGTCCTCGATGACGAGTATGGTTTCGTTTGCCATGGGGGCGATCCTCTCCTGAACCAGATTGAAACCGGTTTCATGATAACACATCGCACGATGTGCGGCGTTAGAATCCAGAAATCGTGTTAGGAATCAGTTAGCGAAGCGCATGAATTGCGTGATTTCGGCGCGTTTTCGGGCTTTTAGCTTCCCATAACCTCGACAGGCGCTGACGGCGCGCGCTACCGGACTCGGTCAGCACGGCGTGGATCTGTTGGGTTGCGGGCCCTATAGCCCGCCTTAGATCGGTATGTTGTGAGACGCGATGCAAATGCGTCGCATCTTGAATCATCCAAAGTGGAAGGCCATAGAGGTCACCGAGATAAAATGAGAGCACAGAGTGGACATCGGGTTGCCGCAGTCGCGAAGTCGGCTGAGGACCGGAAGTTCTCCGTGAACTCCGTTTTCTCTGTGCTCTCGGTGGCTATTGGTTGGGTTGCGGGCGTAGCCCGCTTCAGGAATAGAGCGCTGGAAGAACGCTGGTGGGTACGGTGTGTGCACTGGCGCCATAAAGCCGGTGCGGCCAAGCCAGGCGTTCGGCGGGTGGTTCCGCGGTCGGTGGTGCGGGGCGCGGGCCCATGATCTCGTCCAGCAACGTTTCCCAATTGTGTGTGGAATGGACTTCGGCGTGAATTTCATCGCGCCAGCGGGCAAAGTCAGCCGGGTTGCGCCGCCGCGCGTCGAGCAGGCGCGACAGGGTCTGCACCCACATTTCCAGATCGTCCACCGGCAGCGCATACCCGGTGCGGCCATGACGCACGATCTCCGGCGGTCCGCCAGTATCGGCCACCACGGCAGGCAGTCCAAACGCCTGCGCTTCCAGCACGGCCATGCCGAAGGTGTCCGTGGTGCTGGGAAATACAAACACATCTGCCAGCGCATAAAAGGCCCGCAGCACGCGGCGGTCCAGTCTTCCGGTAAAATAGATTTCCGGAATTCCGGCACTCTGTTGTTGCAAGGCTGCTCGGGCCGGTCCGTCGCCTGCCAGAATCAGCTGCAGATTCTGGCCACGGGTGCGCAGTTCCGCGAAAACCCGCATGAGCAGTTCGAGGTTTTTCTCCTGCCCCAGCCTTCCGGCGTACAGCAGGGTGGGGCGGTCGTTGGCAAACCAGCGCTGGCGTGTCGTTTCGAGGATCTGCGGATCCACCGTTGTAAAATCCTGGTCCAGGCCGCGCGGAAAAAGTTTCATCTTCCGGCGGTCCATTCCCTGGTTGGCCAGCAGGTTGATGTAGGCCATGGAGGGAACGCGGATTTCATCCATGCGCGCAAAGAACCAACGCGTATAGCCATCCACAATCGCCGCAATTTGCGGGTCGCTGGTGATCAGTTCAGTTTGCTTGCCGAAATCGGTGTGATAAACGCCGGTACAGGGCACGCCCAGGAGGCGCGCGGCGATCAGGCCGGTCAAGCCCACGGGGCCGGGGGTTGAAATCACGATGCGGTCGGGGTGGTGTGCGGCAATCAGGTCAATTGAGCGCAGCAGGGACGGCACGCGCACGGTGTGCGCATTGTAGAAATCGGGCGTTACGGAATAGATACAGGGAAGATTGAGTGCACCGGGCAGGGTCGCAGCCCGCTGTTGCTCTTCCGGAGTTGAGCAGCCTGCCAGTTGCAACGGACGGTCCAATCGGCGCGCGCAATCGGCAACTTCGCTGAGTGTTACGGAGACGCCGTTGAGGTCGGTGAGCGTGTCGGAGAACCAGAGCACGCGGGTATTGCAGGTGATTGTTGGCGGTGCGAACGCCTGCAACAGCGCGGTATTGATCTCGCGCGAGCGGTTCAAATAATACAGGGTGCTGAAAAAGGGCGCGGCAAAGAACCCGGTGGGCAGCGCCACGGTCAGGTATTGCATCAGGTCGGCCGCTTCTTCGCCCCGCACGCTGCGTTCCAGCGCGCGGACGGCCTCGGCGACGCAATCATCCAGCAGGGTGGTCAAGGCCGCATACGCGTGCTCCACCTGCCAGTCGGATCCGTGGGCTTCGCCCGTGCGGGTGATTTCCAGAAGAGTTTCCAGAAAACGCGCCAGCATGCGGTCGCGCGTGGAACTGGCCAGACCGAGTTTCTTGACGAACAGGCGGTCGCTCAGCGCCGGACCCTTTTCGTCGAAGAGGATGGCGGACAACAGTCCGGGCAATCCCTTGGCGCCTCCCTTGCGCCGGAGATATTCGCTGGCGACCTTGAAGATGGCATAGGCCAGCGATTTGTGGTCGCCATAGCGGCCGCCGGGCAGCGTGCGCTTCGCGCGCAGGGTGTCGAGCAATTCCGGGATCGTCTCCGCCCGCGCCATGGTATAGGTGGCGCCGATGAACAGCGCCGCATGATCGTCCGACCCGCCGGTCAATCCCTTGATCCAGGATTCCGCGCCCCAGGGCTCGATGTGATGTTTTTCTGTCAGTTGCGCAATGTGCGCGGGGGTCAGGTGTCGCAGCACCTCCTGCCAGACGACATTGCCGACACGGCCGCGTGTGCCATTGATGCCCTCGAAGACGTCAAACAGCAGGATCAGTTTTTCGATGTGCGCGAGTGTGAGGCGGCCATTGACGCTGAAGGTTGCGTGGGCCACGGAACAGGCGATCTTTTCCAGGCGCAGATAGTCGCGCAGATTGTAGATGTTCTCCCGTGTCTTCTGGATCACGGCGAACTGGGCGGGTGTGATGCCATAGCAGAGCACATGCACCTTGCAGCCGTCCTCCGGGAAATAGGCGGTGGCTTCTGTGCTGACAAAACAATCCTTCGGATGCTGCGCCACCAATGCCATGGCACCGTCAATGGAGTTGTGGTCGGTGAGGGTTACAAAGTCCGCGCCGCGCGCCTTGGCGTCGCGGTAGACAGTCTCGACCTCGGTATAGGATTCCTGCGCGCCAATGCGCTGCAGGAACCATTCGCTGGCATGGCGCGAATGGCAGGAGTGAACATGTAGATCGACGCGAATCATAAGTCCTCCAGACCGGCTGCACGTCGCGCAATCCCCGGTCCGGCGGAAAGTGTGCCATCTCCGGCCTTCGTGCAAATGAGGAAGGCGTTAGGTTTTGGCAAGCGCCGGAATCACCGCGGCCACTGCTTTGTAAAGGCCTAACATTTTTCTAACAATCTGTTACCATGGCTTCGCTTTTTCTGCCGCCATGGTCTCGAAATTGCGCGCGGCGGCAGAAAACGCAGGTCCGCTTCGGCGGCATGAACGGGTTGCATCCATGGAACTGATTCTATTTGTCATTATTGCGGCGCTGGCCTTCGAGTACATCAACGGTTTTCACGATACGGCAATTTCCATTGCCACCAGCGTTTCCACCAAGGTGCTGACGCCGCGGCAGGCGGTCGTCATGGCCGCCGCATCCAACCTCATCGGCGCGCTGGTCGGTGTGTCCGTGGCCACCACCATCGGCAAAGGACTGGTCGACACTTCTTATGTGACACCGGTGACGGTGTTTTGCGCTTTGTTTGCGGCCATCATCTGGAACCTGGCCACGTGGTGGCTCGGCCTGCCTTCCAGTTCCAGCCATGCGCTGATCGGCGGTTTGTGCGGCGCCACGCTGGCTGCCGCGCATGGCAAGTGGGCAGTGATCCATCTGCATGGCCTCCTGCACAAGATCGTCGTGCCGATGTTCACTGCGCCGGTGGTTGGCCTGATCGGCGGCTGCCTGCTGATGCTGGCGCTGCTGTTGTTTCTGCACAATTACCGGCCGCGGATCATCAACCTGATCTTCGGCCGCTTGCAACTGGTGAGCGCGGCGTGGATGGGGCTGAGTCACGGCATGAACGACGCGCAGAAGACCATGGGCATCATCGCCCTGCTGCTGTTCACCGGGACGACGGTCGGATCCTTTGACCACCTGCCCGCCGGACTGGCGTTTCTGCGGACGCCGGAATTCCGGGTCGCATTGTGGGTGAAGATTGCCTGCGCCCTGACCATGTCGGCGGGAACGGCCGCCGGCGGCTGGCGCATCATTCGGACGCTGGGGCACAAAGTCGTGCGCCTGCAACCGATTCATGGTTTTGCGGCGCAAACCACCGCCGCAGGCGTTATCAGCGTGGCCACGGTCATGGGCATTCCACTTTCAACTACGCAGGTCATTTCCGCGGCGATCGTCGGCGTCGGCGCGACCAAGCGCTTTAATGCCGTCAAATGGGGCATGGTCGGAAAAATCGTCTGGGCCTGGGTGCTCACCGGTCCGACCACGGCGATCCTCGGCTACTGGATGCAGCGGATGTTT
>Ga0316226_1001099_pt1 | contig 31281 bp, 26 predicted proteins | sample TBH18017metaG_FD_206009 | JGI IMG/M metagenome (GOLD analysis project Ga0316226, IMG submission 206009) | Freshwater microbial communities from Trout Bog Lake, Wisconsin, USA - TBH18017 | ecosystem: Environmental > Aquatic > Freshwater > Lake > Hypolimnion/Profundal zone | place: USA: Wisconsin...
AACACGATAGCCCCCTTTCTCCAACGCTTCCCTGGCCAACGCCAGCGTCGAGGTCTTTCCGGTTCCAGCCCACCCCTCAAGTGAACGAAGACCGGACTCCCTTTTCGTCAAGTGCCGGACCGCCTCTTTTTGCTCGTCGGTCAGCGGCTTCTCCGCATTCAGAATGGCAGCGGAGACAAATTTGTCGCTAACCCCATGCGCATGATAATCTTTCAGCCGGTCGGCCGCCTGAATGAGTTCTTTTTCGGCCGCCAGGACAGCCCGCGTGGTATATCGGGCTTTCCCGTCCCACTCGCCAAGGGGGCGGATTTCTTTTGAGTGCTCAAGCGCGCCGCGCACTTGCTCGCGGACGAATCCGGCTGAAAGACAACGGGCCTGCCCTTCAATGGCAACCGCCTCCATCAGATCCGTTGCCTTGAAATGGCTTTTCGAGGAAGTGATCCGTTCCAGTGCCTTGTCGAGCGCCTTCTTGAATTCTTGGGGATCGTCTTGATTCCGCCGCTTGTGCCCCAACACCTGCTCCAGCACGAAACCGAATGCGAGCCCCACTTCTTTCCAAGCCGCAAACAACGCCGAACGAGGGGGAATCTCCCTTTTCGTCTTTCGGGTAGCGATGGTCGCGCTGGCTGCCGCGGCGGCGCTTTCGCAACCCCAAGAATGGAGTTTTTCCAGGATCGCATCCCGGCGTTTGGAGAAAAACTTGTTCAACCGCTCCGTCACGCCTTCGATGGAAAATGCGAACGCGCCTTCAGCGAGACAACACCGAACACCCAACCGCGCCTCGAGTTGCGCTGCAAGCTCGGTTCGGTAAAGCGCTCCCAGCAGATGGCAGAGCTCATAGAAAGGCTTGCTCAGAATTGTGCCTGGCGTGCCGTCCTCTCTCAGGCAGGCATTCATCACCAGCGCGTGCGTGTGGAGGTTCGGGTCCAGGTCACGACTTGTTCCGTGTTCAAAAGTCGCCACAATGAGACGCGCCAGTTCCCTTTCCGTCCCGCGCTCGCCTCGGCGCGTCAGTTTGAGTTCCTCTTCGAGATAGGCGAGAGCCGCCTTGACGGCCTCAAAATGCCCGGCTTGTATTTCGCGACGCAAAGCCTCGTCTCCCTGGCTCCAGAGCGTCGAAACCGACTTCGGCGCTGAGAAGGTCAGGTCCCATCCCGGTTGGCGGTCTTTTGCGCCGGCGTTCTGGACAAGCTCCCTGCCGTCCGCCAAGAACCCGCGGAATAGGGCGTGCAGGTCTTTACGTTCGACTTGGCCCGAAAGCCCCAGCGCCTTGGCGCCCTGACCCCACCAGATTCCCGGCGGCTCGCCCCCGTTCAGGTAGTAATCCTCGCGCGCGAGGTTCAGATAATAGGCGAGGCTACCGGACGCCATAGCGGAGGGTGACATCATACGGTGAGCGGCGGTTGAGGGTGATTCTACGGCGCCAGGTGCTCCCGGACCCAAGCTGCGGCTTCGTCCGGCTTTTTCTTCGCCACTTCGACGAGGAGGTAAGCGCCCAAAGTGGCCAGGTCCCCCCTCATTTTGTCAAAATCCTGCTGTAAGTTTTCAAGTTCCTGACGGAGCTCTGTTCGCTCCGTATCGGTCAGAGCCCGGATGAGGAGCCGCCTCGCGCAGAGGTGGACGCTCTTTCCGTCCTTGGCGGCCTGCTCCACCAGGAGCTTCAAAAACTCGGGCGCGAGTCGAAACGAAACGTTCTCTTTCTCCGTGCTCATTTGCCCACAAGCTTGCATTGGCGGCCCATCTTGTCGATGCAAAACTGCCTACCGTGTAAACACCTTTGCAGAAGGCACTTACGACATATTACGTCGTCATTGTTTACGGAATGTATGCGGAGCGAACGCCGTAGAATCCAGCCTTTTTCGGGCTGCTGGCTGTGTTTTGTCTGCAACCGGCAGGTGCATGGGGTGTGGCGAGTCAAGACCTTTCCAAAGGTCTTGGCGAGCCGTTACCCGTTTTTAATTCCTTCACGATTTCCCGGATGTGTTTGCGACCGTCACCGCTCGGCGACCCCTTCAACTCCAACAACTGAAGGCTGATCCGCTCCAAGTCGAAATGCAGGTCGGCCAATGCTTCGAGGATTCGCTCCATCCGAGAAGGATCGGGGCCGGCAATGGTCCTTGCGACAAGGACCAATTCCCAGACCACGCAGATTATGCCGCCGACCATCAGGACGTTCGCGATTTTCAAGAACATCAACATTTGCCCCTCCCTGTAATCCCCCCATCCGTAGCCGTTTCCGCCAGGAACCGCTCCACCTCCCGCCGCGCGATCAACAGGTGCCGAAGCGCGCGCGAGGGCCGAAGCAACCGCCGCGCCACAAGCCGCCGGACCGTCTTCTCCGATACGCCCAGCACACCGGCTGTTTCTTTCAAGCTGAAGGCCATCCGGTCCGGCGGGGGCGGCAACTGCGCCTCCGCCAACGAAGTCGAATCGCCCCCTGCTCCCGCCTCCGCCGGAGGCTGCCCAAGTCCCGCCCCCCCCTTTCCATATTCCATGTTCATTTTACCCCCTTTCCAATGCCAACAACGGTCAATTCCCATTCCCTACGCGACGGCTGAGCGGGGACGGTCGTTTCGCAACCGCCGCCCGTGCGTCACTCGACGGCTTCCTTCGGCACTTCCTCGTCCGCGTTCCTGCCCTGCGCCCAAATCCAATCATAGGCAGATTCAAACGCGCGCGCGGCGGTCAGCAACTCGTCACGCCCGAAGCTGTCCGACCGCTTCCATTCCCCATTTTCCATGTATAGCCGGCACGCCGTCACGTTGTAACGGCGCCCGTTCTTTGTTTCATTCGCCCAGACGCTGGCCTGGATTTTTCCAAGCTTGACCACATGGGCCGGTGTCACCTTCTTGTCCATACCTTCTTTCCTCCATTTCAAGACCGGGCCGAACATCCGGCCCGCATTAAAACATTTCCCTAGCGCTCGTCCTCCGTGAACATGTGCGTCGGGCCGGAACTGCACACGGTGTAGACGAAATAACGGACCCTGTTCGGCGACCACTGCAATGTCGCGATGCCATCTCCTTCGAACCTGGGCGCAAAACCTCGGTTCTTTCCAGCGAGATGAGAAGCGAGACCGATCAGCAAATCCCTCCGTGGCACGCGTTCACAAAGGTCTTGTCCCATGCATACGTCTCGAAGCACGCATGAAACGCCACTGCTTTCCGGTAGCCAGCCACTTGCGGCGGGGACCTTCGCGTCGTTCACGCTTTCCACACCGCCCATTCCGTCCGCCGCCATTAAGCAAAAAGTATGCCGCCATTGACCGTCCTCTCGTGTTGGTTGCGAGAGGATGTATTCCCAATCCTGCCCCTTGCCCGGCGGTTGGGTTTGATTCAGTTGGTCGAGCGCACGCCCAACCTCCGAGTCCCTTGACTCAAGGACACACCATTCAGGATGCGCCCTTTCGGGGGTCCTAAACATCTCGCAGCCTGATTTGCCTGCCAAAAAGCGACGAACGGCGGCAAGCGTCCGCAGCGGATTGACGAAATGCGACGCTACGAGTTTTTCGGGTTGCCCGGTCGCGCACGGCGCCACGCCCGTGCCCCGCAGGAATTCCAGGACAGTTTCGACGATTGCACAATCGTCCCGGTCCACGAATCCAACTTGACCGTATTCCCCTAGTTCATCTTCGTTTTCCATTCTCAATCCCCCCAAGGCGCGCTTTCGTAGCCGGGCAGGTGTGAAATGACCCGGTCGGCGACGACTTCCACTATCAACTCAAGCGCCTTATACAGCGGCCTTTTCGGAACATTCCCTTCAGTGCATTGATAGTGAAGACAACAGGCGGCTTTATACACAGCGACGCCGTCGCGGATCACAGCCTGATACTTGAAGGCGGGAGCATCCTTCGCATCCCGTTCGGCTGTGCCCTTGCCATACCGTTGATCCACGGCGTCGCAATTCAGGGCATAAAGCTCGCCCGCCAAACGGTCCAGATCGTCCAACCGCCTCACGTCGTAACCAAACTGGCTTTTCAACCACCAAAATCGACCCGCGTGCAGATTAAGATAGGCCACGATGCTGTTGATGCACCCGGCGCCCACGATATATGCGCTCATCTGATATCCCCTCCCCCTAATAATCATCCGGTAAAAGAACCGTCGTCGCGCTCCGGTCCGCTTCCGTGATAATCCAGAACGTCGTTTCGTTCCGGTCACGATAAACCGACAGCAGCCGAAACCCTTCGCGCAACGACACTTCGTTTTCTGCGGCATCCTCCTTGCAGCATTCCCCCCAATCCCCCCGTGCGTGCCGGGCCAGTGCCCGGTAAACATCCTCGGGGTTGAGCGTTTCAGCGGCGGCAGCCGTGATCACGGTCTGGCCGAGCGCGAACGCGCTTTTGAATTCCTCACCTTCCATACCAATGCCCTCCAATTCCTTGCCCTCTTCAACTGCACATTAAAGTGCATGGGGTGTGGCCGCCGACGCGAGCGAAGCGGAGTGGGCAAATCAAAATGCCCCGCAGCGAGCGAGCGTCGGCGGCTCTTCGAAAAGAGGGTCGGCCCCGCGAGCGTACCAGCTCGCGGGGCCGTCCACTTGGGTATCCCTCCTCGGCCATCCCATCGGCTCATCGGGCTTTCCATAACGCCGTTTCCGGTTTGTTGACTTGGCTCCCGGAACTGCGGTAGATGGTTTTTGCCGAGGGAAAAGTTATGGGAGGGAGTCATGCCGGCAGTCGCCAGGGGCAAACAGAAGCCCGACCTGAACCAACTCGACCTGTTTTCGTTTACTCCACGGAGTTTCCAAACCTATGAAACCACTGACGCAATATGGGTTAATGGCCGTGCGGCACTGGCGGGAGTTCCGCCCCCGGATGTTCGCGGAATTACGACGGAAGGGCCTGCTCTGCGACATGCTCCAGGACGCGGAGGAGCGGACGGCCAGGGAGGTGGACGAACTGCGGCGTCACTTCCAGGAGCAGGGCCTAACGGCCCAGCAGGCCCACGATCGGGCTTGGGAAATAGTCCGCAATCGTTACATTCTCCTCCCGCCGGAAGCGTAGCGGCGGACCAGGCCCACTCGCCTGAGGAGCCTGCCCCGGCCGTCGCCCTGACCGCCGAACCGGAACCGGTCCGTAATCAGCGCAATTATCGGATCACCGATGCGGACCGGTTGGGCGTCGGCTCGCTCAAGAGGAAATGCCAGGACAACCTGGCGGCCATCGAGTTGCTCAAGTGCCTCGAAGCCGAAGACCGCCCGCCCACCGAGGCGGAGAAGCGCGTGCTGGTCCGGTATGTCGGCTGGGGCGGACTACCCCAGGTCTTCGATTCCTGGAATGAGGAGTGGAAGGAAGAAAGCGAACGGTTGGAGCGGCTGCTCACGCCCGACGAACTGGAATCCGCCCGTGCCACCACCCTCAACGCCCACTATACAGCGCCGGTGGTCATCCGGGCGCTGTATGCCGCCTTGGAACGGCTTGGTTTCGAGCACGGTCGTATCCTGGAGCCGGCGCTCGGGTTGGGCCATTTCATCGGTCTGATGCCCGACGAAATGCACCAGCGGTCCCGCATCACCGGCGTCGAAATCGATTCGCTCACGGCCCGTCTCGCGAAGTTGCTCTATCCCGACGCCGACATCCGTCACCAGCCTTTCGAGCAATCCACCCTGGCCGACGGGTATTTCGATGTTGCCATCGGCAACATTCCTTTTGGCGACTACAAACCATTCGACCTGCGTTTCAAAGCATGGAAGTTCCTTATCCACGACTACTTCTTCGCCGCCGCGTTGGAGAAGGTGCGACCCGGCGGGCTGATCCTGTTCATCACGTCGAAGGGCACGCTCGACAAAACCGACGGCGCGCTCCGGGAATACATTTCCCAGCAGGCCGACCTGCTCGCCGCCATTCGCCTGCCCAACGATGCCTTCAAGAAAAACGCCAACACCCAAGTGACCACCGACATCGTCATCCTGCGCAAACGCCTCCCGGGCGAGTTGCCTTCCGGTCCAGCTTGGAAGGCCCTCGCCGAGATCACCAACTCGCTCAATGAGGTGATTCCGGTGAACGAGTATTTCGCGACCCACCCGGAAATGCTGCTCGGCGAGATGCGCTTGGAAGGCCGGATGTATGCCCGTAGCGAGCCTACCCTCCAGGGCAACGGCGTTCCCCTGGCGGAACGGCTCGCCCAGGCCATCGCCCTGCTCCCGCAGGACGTGTTTCGCCCGCAAACCCGGCCCGCGAACGTCCCTAACCTCGACCTGACCTTCCCCGCTCCCGACCACATCAAGCCCAACGCTTACACGCTCGTGAACGACCGGATCGGCATCCGAGACGGCGACCATATCCACATCGTGGACGGCCTGCCCCCTCCCCGCGCCCAGCGCATCCGGGGCCTGATCCGCGTGCGGGACGCTGTCCGGTCCTGTTTGCGCGCCCAGGTCGAGGCCGCCAACGAAGACGATATTCAGGCGGCACGACTGCAACTCAATCAGACCTACGACCGGTTTGTGGCCCACCACGGCCCCATTTCGGAGCGGGCCAACACCTCCGCCTTCCGAGGCGATCCCGACCTGCCGCTGCTCCTGTCCCTGGAGCACTACGACTCGGAAACCCGCCGCGCGGCGAAAGCCGCGATCTTCCGCGAGCGAACCGTCCAGCCCCGGAGACCGCTCCCGGAGATCAACAACGCCCAGGACGCCTTGCTCGTCTCGCTCGGTGAGCGCGGCCGGGTGGACCTTGATTACCTGTCCAACCTGCTCCGCCGAAAACCGTCCGAGTTTCTCCCTGACCTCAAGGGCACCGTTTTTCTCAACCCGCAAACCAATTGCTGGGAAACCGAAGACGAGTACTTATCCGGCAACGTCCGCGCCAAGTTGGCGGTCGCCGAGGCTGCCGCCCTGGCGGATGACCAGTTCCAGCCCAATGTCGAGGCTCTCAGGCTGGTTCAACCCGCAGACCTCGCTGCTTCCGAAATCGACGCCCGCCTGGGCAGCACTTGGATTCCTTCCAACGACATCCGCGAGTTCGCGCACAACCTGCTCGGCGAGGAAGGCATCACCGTCAGTCATGCGCCCCAGCTCGGCTTGTGGGTAGTCCAGGGCGATTACGGCATCCGCTTCAGCGTCGCCAACACCACCGAGTGGGGCACCGACCGTTGCAGTGCCATCGAGCTGCTTGAAGACGCCCTCAATCTCCGCACCCCCACCGTTTATGATCACGACCCGGATACCGACCGCGATGTGGTCAACGGCCCGGCGACCGAAGCGGCGCGCGACAAGCAGGAGAAAATCAAAGAACGCTTCAAGCAGTGGATCTGGCAAGACGATGAGCGTCGCGAGCGGCTCGCGCGCACATACAACGGCGAGTTCAACAACGTCCGCCTCCGCTCCTTCAACGGCGACCACCTCCGGTTGGCGGGCGCCAGCCCGGCCATCATCTTGCACCCGCACCAACGCGCCGCCGTCTGGCGCATCCTGCAAACGCCCAACTGCCTGCTCGCCCACGTTGTCGGCGCCGGTAAGACTTACACCATGGTTGCCGCGGCAATGGAGTTGAAACGGCTCGGCCTGGCCCGGAAGCCCCTCTTCACCGTGCCCAACCACATGCTCGGCCAGTTCTCTTCCGAACTTCTGACGCTTTATCCCGGCGCGAATATCCTCGTGGCCACCAAGGAGGACTTCGAGAAGGAGAAGCGCAAGACTTTGATGAGTCGCATCGCCACGGGCAACTGGGACGCGGTCATTGTCACCCATTCGGGCTTCGAGAAGATTCCGCTATCCCAGGCCACGCAGGAGGAGTTCATCAAGGGCGAGTTGCGCGTGTTGACCCTGGCCATCGAACAACAGCGGGAGGAGCGCAACTCCCGCATCGTCAAGGCGTTGGAGCGCGCCAAGAAGCGGCTGGAAGGCAAGCTCAAGGAACTGGTCGCCAGCGAGAAGAAAGACGACGGCCTCACGTTCGAGGAGCTGGGTGTGGACCGGTTGTTCGTGGACGAAGCCCACTGCTTCAAGAACCTGTTCTACGTCTCGAAGATGACGCGCATCGCCGGGCTCCCGCAGACCGCTTCGCAACGCGCGTTCGACATGTTCCTGAAGGTGCTCCACGTCCAGCGCATGAACGCCGGCGCCGGGGTGGTCTTCGCCACCGGCACGCCCATCGCCAACAGCGTGGCGGAGATGTTCACCATGCAGCGGTATCTCCAAATGACCGCGCTCAAGGCCCTCAAGGTGGACCATTTCGACTCCTGGGCGGCCACGTTTGGCGAGCCGGTAACCGCGATGGAATTGGCGCCAGACGGCTCCGGCTACCGGCTGAATACCCGCTTCGCCCGGTTCATCAATGTGCCGGAACTCATGCAGCAGTTCCGCCAGGTCGCCGACATTCAGACTCAGGCCATGCTCCGGCTCCCGGTGCCGGACCTTCACACGGGCAAGCCCGCCGTCGTCAGCGCGCCGTGTTCCCCGGAACTCAGACAGATTGTCGAATCACTCGTCGAGCGGGCGGAGGCTTTGAAAACCGGCCAGGTCGATCCGCGCGAGGACAATATGCTGCTGGTCACGACCGACGGCCGCAAGGCGGCCCTGGATTTGCGCCTCCATGACCCCCGATTGCCGGATCATCCGGACAGCAAGGTCAACAAGGCTGTAGCCGAGGTCGAGCGCATCTGGCGTGAGACCGTTGCGGGGCGCTCCGCCCAACTCGTCTTTTGCGACCTTTCCATCCCCACCGGCGGAAAAGGGTTCTCGGTCTATGAGGACATGCGGGACAAACTGGTCGCGCGAGGAGTGCGCGCATCCGAAATCGAGTTCATCCAGGACCACGACAACGACGCCGCCAAACTGCAATTGTTCCGGGATGTGCGGGCGGGCAAGGTCCGTATCCTTTTTGGCAGCACCCAAAAGATGGGCACCGGGGCCAATGTCCAGGAGCGCCTGATCGCCCTCCACCATCTCGATGCCCCCTGGCGCCCGGCCGATGTGGAGCAACGGGAAGGACGCATTCTGCGCCAGGGCAATACCAATTCCGAGGTGCAGGTCTTCCGCTACGTCACCGAGGAGTCCTTCGACGCGTATATGTGGCAGACCTTGGAAACCAAGGCCAAGTTCATCGCCCAGGTGATGACGGGCGAGAGCGACCTGCGCCGCATCGAGGATATTGACGGCGCCGCCCTCACCTACGCCGAGGTCAAAGCCATCGCGTCGGGCAACCCGCTCGTCATTGAAAAGGCGCGCATTGACGCGGAGGTCGCCCGCCTCAGCCGCCTGCACTGCGAACACCAGGAAACGATTTTCAAATTGCGCAGCCGTGTTCGTCATCTCACCGACGATATTCCCCAACTGGAAAAGCGGCTCGAAGACGTGCGCCGCGACCTGGCCACCCGGCAGGACACCAGCGGCGATCAATTCGTCATGGTCATTGAGGGGCAGGAGATCCGCGACCGTGGCATCGCCGGCGAGTTGTTGCTGCGGCGGGCTGAAAAGATGCGCGGAACTCATTCCGACCGCCAGGTCGGCAGCATCGCAGGCTTGCAGGTTTTCGTGTCTGACAATTTCATGCAAGGCCCCGAAATCGTCCTCAAAGCCGCGACCACTTACACCGCAAAGGTCACGGATACCGCTTTGGGGACCATTCGCTCCGTCGAACACACCATCCAACACCTCGATGAAACCGCCGCCAACCTCGCCCAGAACCTGAGCGACACCCGCAAGCGCCTCGCGGACACCCAGGCCCAGGTCGAAGCGCCGTTTGAATACGCCGCACGCCTGACCTTCCTGGCGCGTCGCCAGCAGGAGATCGAGGATGAACTCGACCTCACCAAAGGCCAGGCGCCCAGCGCGCTCGATGGGGAACCAGACGAGGTTCCATCCGAGAGCGGCAGGCCAGGCGAGCCCGAGCCAGAGGGACCGGGTTTGATTTGAAGGCTCTCCTCGTCTGACTCGGTCGAGGCCAAGCAAGCCAATCCCCCTTTGTCGCTGCAAAAGACGGCCCTGGAATCTGCCACGGACACCGTCATCTACCGCTTCGGCGTCAACGCCGAGATCAACCGCAACTGCGAAGCCGTCACGCCCACCGACTCCGCCGCGGTCATCAGCCAGCACATCCCGAACAAACACATGGTCCACTAATACGGCACGCACTCCAAAAATCCGCGGCCTGCGCCAGCACGGACTCCCTTCTATGCGGCGCCGCCAGCCAAAGGCCCTATACCTCTTCGCCGGTGGGCCGCTTATGCGCCGGGGTGAGGATGGCATTTTCGGTTTTCACAAAACGGCTGCGCCACTGAAAAGCCCGGCCATCGCGGTCCGGGATGAAAGCCGGGGGATGTGCAAATCCACGGCCTGCTTTCCGCACTGGATCACTTCTTGCCTGCCAGCGCCTTCACGACATCCAGGTGTCCATTCGCCTCCGCGATCTTAGATGCCGTCATGCCTTGGACTTTGACCCCCGGCTTCGCCCCAGCTTTGAGCAAGGCCTTCACCACTGCCAGGTTGCCGCGATAAGCTGCCATCATCAGTGGGGTTACCCCCTCATCGTTCGGGGCATTGACATCGGCGTGCTTGCCTATCAGGAGAAGTGCGGCATCTGGATGGTCGTTCTGTGCGGCGAGCATCAGCGCGGTCTGCTTATGCGTCCTGTTCGCGGCATTTATCTCTGCGCCTCTTTCAAGAAGCATCTGTGCGATCTGTTCATCCCCGACACCGGCCGCATACATTAACGGGGTATCACCATCTTCCGTCCGCGCATTCACGTCCGCGCCCTTCTCGAGCAACGCACGCACAACCTCCTTCGCCGCAGAGTTTCCCATGCTTCCACCAGGCACGGCACCAATTCTGCCCGGCATTCCAGCCTTTAACAACTCTCTGAGGGCATTTGCGGCGCCAGGCTTCTCGATCGCCAGCATCAACGCGGTGTCCCCGCGATTGTTCCTAGCATTCGCATTCGCCCCCTTTTGAAGCAGGAGGCTCACGATTTGTGCATCACCTGCGACTGCTGCGATCATCAAGGCCGTGCCTCCATCGACTGTCTTGGCGTTCACGTCCTCGCCTCCGTCCAACAGCTTGCGTACGACTTGTGTGTCGCTGGTTAAGACTGCCGTCATCAAGGCCGTGTGGCCACTAGCTGACTTTGTATTCTGCGTCGCGTTTGTGGCCATGACGGGGACAATGATATCTTGGCAATTCCTCGCCTGCATTAACACCGTTGAGCCATCGTCGGCCTTAACATTAACATCGGCACCGCTGGCCAACAAAACCCGAACAATTTCACGATTTCCATGATTGGCCGCGTACATCAATGCTGACCAACCATTTAACCACGCAGGGGTGCAATTTGTCGTCTTCGCATTGACATCCACGCCTTTGGACACCAATACCCTCACAACTTCCAAGTTGCCCCTCGCGGCCGCGAACATTAACGCAGTTTCACCGGAAGAATTCTGAGCATTGACATCAGCGCCCTTTGCGAGCAAAGCGCCGACAACATCCGCATCACCCTCTTCAGCCGCCTCCACCAATTTTGCATTGAGGTCACCTGCGGCACCGGCGGCAAAGGCTCGCGGCAAGAGCAAGAGAAGTATTAGTGAGATCGCGGGCCCCAAGGCTAAAGAGGAGAATATACTTCCGGGGCGGCCGACAGCGCAGCATTTTGCAGGCTTGGTTTTCATATCTTCGTTCGTATTATTGTGTATTGTGTTTTATGGGCCATCTAGACATTTCAACGGGCCGGCCCACAGCTCGCTGAGCAAGCTAACCAACGCCACACGACACCGATTCGCACAAAAGTCACATCGCGGATCGGGGTCGCAAAGATTGTTTTCTCACACATTCGCGGTAGAAGTGGCACATATTGATGGCTGGTAGTAATCCCGAGGTCCCATCCTTTCCGCGCGAAGCGTCATTGAATCCGCGATCATCGTGGTACCGGATAGGCCTGCGCCTTTGTCAATCGCTCGAATTCCTTAAGACATTTCTCCCCCTCAGACCGCCTTCCAAGCTGAAGCAGGCACGCTGCCCTGCCAAGCCAGGCCATTGCGGTCTTCCGGTCAGCCTTTATGGCCTTGTCGAATTCTGCCATAGCGTCTTCTGTCCGCCCGAGTTTTCCCAAGGCCCACCCCCTTCCCGACAGCGCATCTGGATGAGCCGGGGAGAGCTCCAATGCCTTATTGAAGGAATCGAGGCCTTCTTCGCTACGCTCCAGCTTAAGTTGTGAGAACCCTTTTATGTTCCATCCAGCAGCCGCCTCCTTCGTGTCAGCCTCAATCCCTTTTGTTGCAGCCTCGATTGCCTCACCATACCGCCCCGCCTCGCTCAGCATCCCTGCCACGGCGAACCATGCTATGTTGTTTTTCGGATCGACCTCTGTCGCCTTGGTGAACGCCTTGAGAGATTCACCTTTTCTGCCGAGAAGTCCAAGCGTCGCTCCCTTCATACACCATATAACTGTGTTTGTGGGGTTGGTCTTAAGCGACTTATCACACTCATCAAGGACCTTCTCGAACTTGCTTGCGCGCAAGAGCGGAGAGATATGGTCAAACCACTTCTGCAGAGTCTTATCTTTAGTGTGGATCTGCGAGATGACGTCATTTCGGTTGGAGCTATAAGAGCTCTGTTGGGCGATACTGCATTCAGTGATCGATAAGACCGCAGCGATTAGCGCACCAAGGAACCTCCTATAGCCGCGCAAAGGGGCTTTTGTTGTCTCACTCGCGCAAGAGCTAGACCGAAGTGCGTGCCGATGGAAAACAGTACGTGGGAGTGTCAATGGTATGTACATGTGAGGTTGTTGGTTAGCTGTGTGCATAATCCCGGGATTCACTTGCTGAAGTTGATGGAGGAGATCAGCCCCTTTGCTCGCTCCACGGCCATCGGAAAGTCGTCCTCGGCCGCTTGCAGGGTGAAATCCACGGCGTGGTCCCCAACTTTGATGGTCGTGTGGTATTGGCAGACGTGCATGCCGAGCGGACCGTTAAACATTGTGACCCAGGCGAGGGCCTTGTACCCATCGACTTTTATCTTCGCGGCGTTCTTTGACTTGAACCCCTGCAGGTTCATCCGGTGAAGGTCGTCGTCCTGTTGTCGGTGCCATTCCAAACTCCATTGCATAGGGAGGTCCGGCAAGGCGCAAATGAGGAGCGTTGGGGAGCCTCTCTTTAGCGTAGGGCTCATCAGGCAAATAGCTCCCTCGACTAGGCTCTCAACCTCGACCGGCTTCCATCCGAGTGGCCGTGCGTAACTGAATTGGACTCCGCCGTGAGAGTAGGTCTGGCGCTCCGCCCCCGCAGGCGGTGTGGGCCGGGCGGTGGGACGCTTGGTAGCCGGCAGGGCGTCGAGATACTGGACAGCGTCGGCGTTGCGAAAAAACTCCGCGACGTACCGCGCGGTTTTGCCATTCAGGTCTGCGGCGTTGACGTCCGCCCCGTGGGCGATCAAAAAACGCAACATGTTTACATCGCCACACTGTGCAGCGTCGTGGAGAGCAGTTCCGATCGTGCCGGCCCCGGCCTCGACATCGGCGCCTTTTTCGACGAGGAGCTCCACCACGGGAAGGTGCCCGTGCGCGCACGCTCGTTTCAGCGCGGTCATGCCCAAGAGCGACTTTCGATTGACGTCCGCGCCGGCGCCAAGCAGCGTCCGAAGAAGGGGCAGGCGGCCAGCGCTGGCTGCCTCACACAGAGGGGTTACCCCTTGCTTGCCAACGTCCGGGTTAGCCTTGTGAGCTAACAGAAGGGCAGCTATCTCTGCGTGATTTTCGACAACGGCACAATATAGTGGAGTGGAGCCGTCTGACTCAAGTTGCTCATTTACATCCGCCCCGAGATCGATCAGCTGTCTTACAAGAGTTAGATCTCCTTCAGCAGCAGCATCATGGAGCGAGGGCGGGGAGCCCTCTTCATGGAAACGAACATCTTCGAGGTAAAACCGCACCCCCTGAGGGTTGGATCTCCCATCCACAGCCCAGCCAAAGGGACAAATGACGGCCCCCCAGCTTTTACCTTTCTGCCTGATGACCACCTTCTTCCATTCGATCGTCAATGTCACGCGAATACGCTCCTCGGTAAGCGAGTTCAGATACCGCTTTAGAGGATCGGTGTTCCCGCCGCTGAAAAACTCGACCGCCACGCCGTCGCGGGCAGCGCGGGCGAAAAACTCAACGCCGTCGACATGGAGGTCGGACAAGTCCTTCCCGGGCTTGTCGCCCCAGTTGTTGCGCGGGTATTGCCAGGCTACGGCCGCCCAGTTGCTGCTGCCAAGCTGGTAGCTCCACCTTTGGCAGGTAGCGTGCGAATGGGGACGCTCGGTGCAGTTCGAATCGCACTGGACGTACGTCCGGCCCGCTTGGCCGTCGCCCATTTGTCCTGTGGGGAGGAAGCCAAGCGCTTCAAGGTCTGCGGGGGCGGCTTTGGCTTTAGGCACCAAGCAAGCGGAGGCCACAAAGAGCACGACCAGCACGCCAGCCCTGAGCACGGCAATTATCCTTCGCGGCTGCGTAGATGGGACCATCTGCATGTCAATTCCGCTTGGTTGTGTTTGGTCGATCAGGTTCTCTGACGGCGCAGCGCGTGCAGAGGAGTCAGGGGGCGGGCCTCCAGAATACGCACGCGGTGTGCCAATAGTGGTTACTGCGTTCATGCCCTCACCTCCAATGCCGCAGAGACTCGACAACGGGTTTAGGTTGACGGTGTTCGTCCCAGCATCCCCAATCTCGCTCCGCTGCCGCGAAGGGGGCGCCGGCCGGCGCAGTGGAGACCTTCCAAGTCTCGGAGAAAGCCTCGAAGACCGCGGCCGCGTTGGTGTCGGAATTCGGAAACTCCTTGATGAGGGTCTCCCAGTATTGCTGCTGTAATTGAGGTGTGAACGCTGGATTTCCCCCGGAAGGATAACCATGCTCCTTTACCAGGATGGGGCGGGCGCCATTGCGCATCTCGCGAAGCGCCTGGCAACGCTCCCTCAGCCAAGCCACTGCTGCCTTGGCGTCTGCCAAATCGCGACCTTGGAAAATCCAATGCATATTCGGGGCGTGGAAGTCGCCAAGCTTCCGAAGGTCTTCGTTGCCGTAGCTCGTGATCGGTTCGCTCGTACTTACGGGGACATTCGGCAGTGCCGCGCGCACTAAATTGACCGCTGCTTCCAGGTCTTCGAAAGCGCCTCCTCGAAGCAGAGTTTCGTTCCCAACCAGCATGCCGACGACATTCGTGTGGTGGATGGCCAAGTCAACCGCAGTTTGTATCTCACGGACCGATTTCACGTCCCAGATGCCGAGTATGACCGTCATCCCGAGTTCGGAAGCGATCGGCACGATTTGATCGAGACCGTCATTCGGATTGCAGGAGTAGGTCACCAAGCCAGTAAGCCCCGCCTCGCGCAATACCCTAAGGTCGCTTCGAATGCCCTCGGGAGTAGCCGATCGGTGTTGACCGGGAAGCGGGTTGTAATCCGCCGGAGTGTAGGCAACAAAATGGGAATGGCTGAAAGCCTGCTGAAGCCTAGCGGTCTTCACGGTGCGCTGGCGACCCTCTTCATTGAGTCCGCACCCGCCGAGGAGGAGGAAGCCCAAAGCGCCTGCCCACAGCCAGGCCGCCAACACCCAAGGTGACCGGCACCCGATGAGCCGTGCCGGCCACCATGAACCCTTCGCACTATTCGAAGTAGATTTCATCGAGGGCGAACTCCGTTTCGGTCGCACCGCCGTTTTGGTCCTGGTTCGTCACGAACGTCAGCCCATTACAGACCTTGCTGAGCTGCTTGGCGGTATATCCACTAATGTCGCATTCGTAGCGGGTCCACTTCGGAGAGAGCTTGAGCCAGCGCGTCTCGGCCGGCATCGACATGCTGTCACCGAACTTCTTATCGCCCAGAATGCCCACTTTCACCTGAATCCGCACTTCACTGCCACCTTTGGCGCGGGCGAAAAAGACGAGCTTCTTTTTCTTCAGGCCTGAGAGGTCGTAATACCAGCCGCGGTCATCTTCACCCCACCATGCCGGGCTGTCAGGCCCACTGACGAAAGCGCAGCCAACCCAGTTCGGCGATTTCCAATTGATCTTCACGCTGATGCAGGTCGCGGCGGCTTTGCCTGCCGATGCCCCCTCGGGGATATAGGGATCGTCTTTGCTGGCCACGTCGATTTTCATCATTTCACCGGCTTCGGCCGGCATATAAGCGTAGGGAACGAAAGGCATCGGGGCTCCAGGGGCCAAATCCTTGTAGATGTAGAACTTGCCGTCGGCGTCGAGCCTCGGGCGCCGGATGTCTTGAGCAGCCGCCTGATGAAGGGACCCGACGCTCACCAGGGCCGCCATGGCGATGACCGTTTTTACCGCGTACTTTAGCATTCTCATATACTCTGTTATGTTTGTTTTTACGAGCTGGAGTGGCGCATCGGTGCGCCCTCCAACAAGAGAAACACGGGCTAGGCATTATTCTATCGGCTTTTCGCGCGTAAATCTGATAGCATCAAGCCACATTTGAGTTTGCCCCCCCGCGGAAGGAGATTGCTCGCCCCTGTCGACCCCGATCGAGAGACTGCAAATTCTGCTCAAGTCGTTAGGCTTGTTCCCGCATTCCGGACAGGGAGGTGCCCCAGCTTTCAGGCAGGCGGTGTGGTTGGTGCCCTTAAGAGAAATTGGCGTTAACGGCAACACGCAACGTGTCCAGTTCGTGCCGATGGTGAACGCCCGCTCGATCGGGTAAGACAGGCTGTCCCCGTTCCGTAGGGGCTTGCCTGCGCAGTCACGTGAGAGCGGGGCCACCTTGACCCGTATCACGCATTCCGGCAGAGCCGCCCGTGCCCACAAAACCAAGTACTTAAATCCTCGCAGGTCGTAATATTGCCCGCCGTCGGCATCCCACGGTTCCGCCCACCAGGGGGGAAGGGTACGGCCGGCAAAGAACCCGACCGCGGCCCAACCCTCGTCCCACGCCACCGCTTCCGAGGTCGTGCCGGACCAGAAAACCTGCCAGTCGATGCAGGTGCCTTTGCCGCCAAAGGGCGTGGTTACACACTTTGGATCCAGCCTCATCATCTGATCCAGAAAGGCGCGATCCCGCTTTGTATCGCACGGGTCGCCTGCGCCCCCGCTCATCCAGCCGTACGCTTTCAAGGGCATCGGCATGACCTGGCTGAAGTCGGAATAAACCCATAAGTCCGCGCCGCCCCTCGGCAGGAAGGCAGAGGGGATTCCGGTTTCAGGACCGCTTGGCGGGCGGTGAGCGAAACCGACATCGTCCAACCACACTTCCAGCGGGACCTCGGGGTCTGGCTGCTCACCACGGACAACCACGAATGCCAGGCTGCAAACGCGGCTTAGGTCATTAGGCTTACCTCCGCACGTGGGGCACAGCTTTCCCGGGGGAAGGTTGGTTGGACAAACGTGGCCAGGAGGCAGCCGCGGCGGTGTAAGTGGGACAACGCATTGCTGCCAATTTGTGCCCAGCTCAAACTCCCGAAATATCGGATAGGACAAACTGTCTCCGTTTCGAAGCGGGTGCCCGGCACAGTCCCGGCACAGGGGCCCAATCTTCACTTGCACACGGGTCCCGGGCCGACCCGCCCGCGCCTGGAACATCAGGCAGCGGTACTGGCGCAGATCATAATAATGCCCCCGCTCGTCGCCCTCGGATGCCCACCACAGCGGGAGCGTAGGCCCAGCGATCCAAGCGACCCCCGCCCAAGCCTGGTTCCAGGGCTGGCCCTCGGGTGTACGACCAGACCAAAACACTTGCCAATCAATGCAACTCCCCTTTCCACCAAAGGGCGCATTTGTGCATTTGACGTTGAAGCGCATCATCTGGTCAAGGAAACCGAGGTCCCGGTTCTGATCGCAATCCTCCGTGCCACCGGTCATCCACCCTGATGGCTTCAAGGGCATGAACATGGAGCGGCTATAATTGGTGTAAAGCCAAAACACGTCACCGTCCGATAGACGTATCGGTGCGGGTGGCCTGGGCGCGGAATTGGTCCGCAGCAGAAGGGGCTCGGGCAAGCAAAATGGGGCACTCAAGGCTGTGCCCTCGGCCAAGATTTGAGGGACGTGGGGATGCGATGCGGCAGCAGCGTTGGTCGGGCCTTTGATTTGCTGGAACCTTGCTACCGCATCTCTGGCCGCCGGAAGCGCCTCCCTCCAGGAGACGATGCCGTCGCGGTTCCTGTCGGCGGCGCAGGTGGTGGTGTGGTCGTCGGCAACGAAGTACCGTACCTTATTCAGGCCCGCAGTGAAAACCCCCATAGGCTGCCGGTCTTCCACAACATCGTTCGAGCTGGCCTCAGCTTCGGGGTCGGCCTCGTAAGCGCCTTCACCCGGACCACACGCGGAGATTATCGCCCAGTTCTTGGCCGCGCTCGTCAGATTGGTGAGGAAGCCAGTCGACGTGGCCTCGGCCCCGAAACGACAGGCGTCGGTCACCAGGAGCAGGGAATCGAAACGTCCCCCCTCGCGGTTTATCATCGTGACAATGTTCTCCAAAGTTAGCCCGGTGAGATCCGGCGCATTCACCAGGCCATCCGAGGGCATTAAATAGGCCTTGCCGTTCCTTGCCACGCCGTGGCCGGAATAGTAAACCACCAGCACTCCGCTACCGGCGCCATGTGAGATCTGCGAGAGATATGCGATTTGGTTCAGGATGTTCGCATGGGAGGGAATGTGGCTGGCGTCGCATTCTGGCGTCATTAGAACTACCTTATACTTGACATCCTGCAAACGGGCCGCGATGGAGTTGGCGTCGTTGATCGCGCCCCGTAGGACCGGAAGGCCGGCATGGGGCAACCACTGATCTACCCCTATCACGATGGCGTACTTGGGGTGGCCATCGCCGACCTGGGATGCGGACATGCCGCGGAAACCGCCGGCGCTTAAGAACGTCACCGCAACGAGCCAGCAAAAAGAGCTATTTCGCTTCATAAGGCATCTGGGAGGCAGTTCTGAGTTCTGCGCTAGGCAGTAATCTACTCTGCGCCTCGATGGTTGCGCCGAGTTCCCTCTTCTGGTGGTCGTCGGTCGCCAGATGCTCCCGAACGTGGCAAATCTGAATCAAACGCACGCGGAACCAGTGTGCGTCGGGATGTTCTTCCAGATATTGCAATAACAACTGGCATGCTGACTCCAGCGCCGCCGTGTCGCCGGACTTGGGAGCCAACAAGTTTTCCAAGGTAGCGACGCCGTATTTGGTGGTCACACCGGCCTTAATCCCCGCGCCGGCTTGCGAGGCAGAATGCTGGCCAGCAATCCAGCCCAACGGCAGGGCAAGCACCAGTGTAACAAACGCCGGGACGAGGACTCGCGGCCGAAGGAATGAGAGAAGCACGCTGAGAAATGGGGCACTCCCAGGGGAAATGTCGTCGGCCGCGCGCTCCGCAGGCGACGCGGAGCAACGTTCTTCGACTTGAGCCGGCAGGGCGCCGTGCGACTCCTGGAGATCGTAAAGGGCCTCCAGCAGAGGGACCTGCCCACCTTCGCTGAGCTTATCCCGTCGGGCGATCTCCTTCATCAGCCTCTCATGTTGATCGTTCATATTTTCTCAATTCAATCTTGTCTGCCTGTCATTGGGTAAAACTGTGGTCGGGACCCCAGAAGTTGTTCAATCCCGTAGTCTCCGACCAATGCATTCCCTCAAGGCCTTGCGGGCCTTCGCGAGCCCGTTGTTTACCGTAACCACTGAGACCTTCAGGATCAGCGCGATCTTGTCGTATGCTAAATCACCCAAATACCGAAGCTCCAACAACTCCCGCGAGAACGAGGCGAACTGGCGCATACACGCATCCAACGCGGCCACTCGCTCTTTACTCACCAGGACTTCATCTGGACTCATTCCTGCCCAAGACGCCTCAAATCCAAGATCTTCCGTCAAGGCCTCGAGAGAATCGGTCTTCTCGGCGCCCCGCTTCTGTGCATGGCAATAGCGTACATAGTTGAGAGTAACATTCCGGGCAACCTCCATCAGCATGCGTTCAATGTCCTGGCTTGCCTTTCCGCTGCACAAAGCCCGCCACAACCGAATCTTCACCTCTTGGCAAACATCGTCCTCATCAGCGTCGAGGGCATTACCTCGAAGAATGGGACCCACCACTGACCTAATAAGGGGATCCTTCGCAAGACACATAGCCTCGAACCCCCGCCAATCAGCAATCCGCACGCCCAAGGCACTCCGAAGTGCCCGTTCGTCCTCGGCGGCTTTGGGCGACGGCTGACAGCCGGAGGCTGAGCCTGCCTCGGCATCCAAGGGGGCAGGGCCGCCGGTGGGAGAATTGGACAGCGCCTCGAACACAGCGGCAATGACGCACTCAGCGGCTGCCTCGCTCCCGAGTTCAGCAACTGCCGCCGCCTTCACCCACGCCTCGTGGCGCTGACGCATTCCGCCAGCACGGACACCCGATTGTTTCGCACTCATGACGAGATGTTCAACCAAGCTACCACCCCAGGCCCCAAGGACGCCCCAACTCCAGACGGCTCAGGGTGCTAACCCCGAATGCTAGCGGAACCCGCCGCCAAGTCAAGCAAAGCCCCTGATCCGAGCTTCCCACAAGAATAAACACCACCGGGAAAATAAATTATCAGGAAATTTCGCCTCGGGTCGATTTGCCGGGCTGCGCAGCTTCCGGTGCTGTTCGCGCCAACCGGAACCGCCAGAGGCCGGGGCCGTGCGGAGTTTCGGATTCAGAATCCTAAATACTCTCCAGGCGTTCGTGTTCTTCGTAGTAGAGGGCGCTGGCGGCCGGCTGTGCCGCCCGCGCCGAACCGAAGAAAACCAACACCGAATACCCAACATGCAAACACTACCCGCCTTCGCGCTCGCTGCCGATGCTCCCGCGTCCGCCTCCGGCAACGGCAAGGACGAGTTCCACTTCCCCGGCGGAGACGGCACCGGCTCCCCGCCCGCTACCGGCGGCCAGGCCCAACCGTCCGGGCACGCCGAACACGCCGTTGCCGCCGCCCACTATAAGAAGAACGTGGAAGCCGACTTGGCCAGAACTCCCCCCACGCTGGACAGCCTCGACCCCCAAACTGCCAAAGACCAGGTCGTCTGCGGCGGCTCCGCCCAGCACTATGAGCAATACGTCACCAATCTGGCTCTGCAGCCCCTGGCCCCGTTTTTGAGCCCAGCCCGCGCCTTGGCTGCGGCTGGCGCCGCGCTCGTCCGCAACTTGGATTCACGCTTGGTGGCGCTCGCCGTCCTGATCGCCGGCACCACCCAGTATCAGGACGAAGTGACGGAAAACAAACCGTGGACGGTCATGGACATCCTGGCGGCGGTTCTGCTCGCGGTCGTCAGCTTCGCCCTGCTCGCTTCTGACCTCAACACGGTAGCTACCGTGCTCGTGGCCAGCGGCGTCCCCGGGATGACCGATAAGGTCTTGGCCCTCCTGTGGTCGCTCCTCCCGGTGGGGATCGCGGTGGACGTGAAATTCCTGGAGCGGGCGGTCAAGCTCGATGAGCACAAACGGCTGTACGTCGCAAGCACGTGGATTGTCGGGGGTGGGCTGGCCTTGGTCTGGGCTTTGCTGTTCCCCCGGTGCTTTGACGCCCACCTGGGTCAGTCGGCCACCGATCTCCTGGCTGCCGCTGCCAATCCGGCCGAGGCCGCTTCTCCCTCCAAAGGCTACTGGTTAATTACCCTCGGGATGGTGGCTTCCGGGCTGCTGGCCGGAGGCTGCTGGTTGACGTGGGAGGCGATTGCTGCTTCGCACCGGGTGTCTCGCCGCTACGTCAATCCGTTGTTTAAGAAGCTCAGCGAGGACCAGGCCACCTTGCGCAAGGCGCGGGACGAGGTGGACCTGGCGCGCAGCCGGATCGAGGGCCGTGTCCAGAGCCTCGAGGCGGCCATTGCTGCTTACGTCACGGAGGGGAACAACCAGTTTGGCCTGGCGCAAAAATCTCTCGCCCTCCAGATGGAGGCGACGCAGGCCTTTGCCGAGCGAGCCAAAAAACCATACCTCCATCGAGTCGGGGTAAAACCAACGCAATAGAACTCCGCTTCGACCGGGTTACTAATACTGACAGACAAAACTCAATCAACGAAAGCATATGAAACCGATTCAAACGCTGTTTACCCTTCCGCGCCCTTTGGCGTGCGCCGTCGCCATCCTCGTCGGTCTGGCTTCGGAGCCTGGTCGCGCGGCACCGGCGCAAGTCGTCACCCCCCACCGGGCGGTCGTGGCTCCGATCAGCCCGTTCCTCTCCCATGAAAACGCCTCGGATTGCTTCTCCAACCTCTTCACCTACGTCACCTCCCCGGCTTGGTCCAAGCCGGGCGACCGGATTTCGGTCTTTGACGGGCTGGCCCTTAAGCCCGTGGTGACGCTGGAAGTCCCCACGGACCTGCCGGTAGATACGGCCGTCGGCCGGGTGCGCCGCCTGGCCCGCGAATTGGCGGCGCTCCGCACCTGGCTTCTCTCCGACCGTCCCCACGCTCCGGAATGGGCCGGTGCGGTGGACGAGCCCGGCTTTATCCGCCTGGCGGCGGCTCAGCTTCGCGCTTCCCCCCGACAGCCGCTGGCGGTGCTCGTGCTCGGCAGCCCGTTCTATACGGGCGCCGCGGGCACGCTGTCGGCCTTTGCCATGTCAGACGGCTATGTGCCCTCGGACGGTACCCTCCTGGTCGCTCCGGGCCAGACCCCATTTGCCCAGATGGGCAAGGACGGCCTCATGGGCATCTCGGTTTATTGGGCGTACCTCGACGAGCGCTTTTCCCACGAGCAGCACCGGATGGCCTGCGGCCGTTTCTGGGCCCTGTTTTTCCAGACCCAAGGCGGCACGTTGGCCAGCTTTGCTGCCGCGCCCGGCATCGCGCTGGAGCGCCTGCGCTTGGGCGTGGCGGAGCCCTGCCTGGCGGTTTCGCTGGACCCGGCGGATGCTCGCGTGGTAGCCATGCGCAAGGTGATCGTGGAGCGTGCGCCCGACGCCCAGCAAACCAACGCCGTCGAGTCCGCGGTCCAGAAGCCGCCCGCCGCGTCCTCTCCGGTTCTCCCTCAACCGAGGGGCAACCCCGCGCCCAAGCTGTCGGCTTCGCCAGCCCCGCCAACCACCGTAGCGGTTGCCTCCTCTCCTGCCGGAAGCAACACGCTAAACGCGCTCACCGACGTACTTCCTGCGACTCCAAGCGGCAAAATCGGGATTGGTTGCGTCTGGGTCAGCCCCGGTTCACCCCGCCCCAATGAGGCCGATGTTGATGAGTACGTCACTACGCCAGAGGGCGAGGTGCTCTGTTACAAGCACACGGACGCCACCTCCGGCCGCTACTTCCGAGATGTTCGATCTGCGGGGTCGAGCCTCGATCCCGCTGAAAACTGGCAGTCTGCATGGGAGTACACAGAGTTGCGCGACCTTAACAATGCCGAGGCCGCCAAACTCAAGTTTTCCCTGAATTTGTTCCGCGGCTCCGGCGGCCCCATTCAAGGCTTCGTTCAAGTCTCTTGCGGCACGAGGCATGCCACGCAGCCTTTCACTTTCAGCACGCCCGTCGGTAATGAAGGGCTGGATCCCGATCAGCGGCCCAGTCCATTTTGGATTGACATTGATATCCAAGCTCTTCTCGATCGACTCGCCGCTGCGGACTGACCGAGACGCGCGCTTCGCCGCTCCGGCTTCTGCCGGGTTGGTGCTCGCCCTAAAGACAAAGCCGTATCTTCCCTTGATGACCACCTGTGAGAGCGAGGAATCAGAAGACTGTCGGCCAGCGCCTGTCGGGCCTAGTGGCCGCCGCCGTGCGCAGGAGCGTGAACGTGCCGCCAATTGAGCTCGAACGGGCTTCACAGCGGCCGCAGTGAAATCGAAAAACGAAACAACACAAGACGACGTATGAAAACAAACAGAATCAAGGTGCTAATGGCCGCGCTGGTCCTGGCCCTCTGGCCCCTCGCGAGCCGAGCGAGTTACATTGTTCCTCTACCTGGGCTCATCGGTTATTGGCCGGGTAACGGAACTGCCTCCGACGTTTCGCCGGTAGCCAACGACGGCAGCTTTGGCGGAAGCTACTCACCGGGCGTCCCGACGGAAGGGCTGGCCTTCAACTTGGCCACCGGCAAAGTGGTCATTGGGAACAACCCGGCGTACAACTTCACGAGTTATGCCGGCTGGAGCGTCGGCTTCTGGTTCAACGGCAACGGGACGCCGATTAACGTCAACAACGGCCTGTTCCTGGGACAGGACAATGGCTCGGGCTATAAGCCCAAATGGTTCATTGACTATGGCTACACCGTGTGGGGTCCCAATAGTTCTTACATCTTTCACGTCAATGATTATAACCAGGAACGGATTTTCGTCGGCTCTCCGTCCGAGCCGTCTCCCACCGGGTGGAATCAGTTGACCGTCACTATCAACACCGTGGACAACGGTACCGTATCGTTCTACTTGAACGGTCAATTAATAGGCACCGCTACGATGGGTGGTTAGGTTCTCGAAACTTCAGCGCCGCTTATGTTTGGCCAAGCGGAGGGCCTCTCGTACGCTGGTCTGATCAGCAATGTCGTAATCTACAACCGCGTGCTTTCCCCCGGTGACGCCCTGCAGCTTGCGACGGTTCCAGCCAGCACGCCCTTTTCCATCACGAGCCAATACCTCGACGGTGAGGGGAACATGGTCATCACTTGGCAATCGTTACCGGGGGCCACTTACCGGGTCCTGGGGACCGCTAGCTTGGCGGCGCCAGTCAGTTGGACGAGCGTGAGCGGTTCCATTCTCGCGACCAACACCACGACATCCGCCACCATCCCCATTACTTCCGGCGCTAAGTTCTTCACGGTAGCCAACCCGTGAACAGCGGCTACTCCGGCTGATGCGTTTGGCCGTGGGGGGAGCGCCTATCCGCTCTCCTCGGGATGCCAAACGACTTCTTGAGAACCTCTCGCGGCATCTTATCCCCCCCACCGCGCTAAAGCTCCTCTGCGGCCTACGCTCCGAGGAGGCATTCGGCCGGGACTTGGACGAGATGCGGTTGTCGCGAGTCCAAGCTCGAACAATTGGCCAAGAACCACCAGCTGGGCCGTGAATGAGCATCAGCGGGTGGCGGCCCAGCAGGAGGTCCCCCCCTCGCTCGACAAGAGCCCAACCGTGAGCCTGGCGAAAACCGAAGCTGATGAGTTGAGAAACGGTTGAAGGCCAGTTGTACGGGCACCAGCATTTCGGAGAGGACTTGAACTGGACACGGGCCGCGAGCACACTGAAGCCCTCGGGAACGGGACCCAGGCGCACGCTCCGGGCCGCTATCAAGATTAAGCGCGGAGCGCCGGCCCTTCGCGGCGCTACCCCATTCCCGAACGCTTCCGAGCCCGCCGGGTTGCCAGCAATAGCGTGCTGGACGTTGAACCGGTGTGCTTACCCGTAACCCGAAAAACCCCGCGTCCCCACCGTTGCTTTGGATTCTAAAATCGTGTTATGAAAGGGCTCTCGGCGATTCGACTTCGAAGAGGTGACCATGAATCCAGCACAAGAAGACCCGCTGTACCGCATCCACCAATTGCAGGCTGAACGCCTGGGTGAGGTCGCCCTGCCATACGAGGAGTTCCTTTCCCGCGTTGTCCACGCGTACGAAACCGACCTGACCGGCCTGTTCGTCCCGCCTGCGGAATCGAAAATCAAGATACAGATCACGGTGAACACCCGATTCAATCTCGGGCGGTTGTGCGTGACTCAGAATGCTTCCGGCGCCGTTCCCGCCGATGAAATCCTCAAGGCCGTGGAACGGCACGCCGCGGGAGATTGGGGCCTCGTGGATCAAGCCCTCTGGGCCGAGAATGACCAGGCGCTGCGCGCGGGAAAACGGCTCTTTTCTGTTTACGAGTCCAGCGCGGGACGGCGGTTTTGGATCGTGACCGAAGGAAATCGCCGCACTACGACGGTCATGTTGCCAGAGGACAATTGACGGCTTTGAGACTCAGGGAGGCGGGCATGGACCCTGCGCAAGACAACCTCTACCGGCTGCACCAAATGCGGGCGGAGCGCCTGGGCGAGGTCGCCCTGCCTTACGAGAAGTTCCGTGCCACCCTGGTGAAGAAGGACTCCACCGAGATCAACCTCCTGATCTTGCCCGCGGCCGACGGCAGACCGAAATCCGAAATCAGCGGCAAACCCCTCTTCAACCTCGGCTCGCTCTGTGTCTTGGAAAACGTCGCCGATGGCGTGCCGCCGGACGAGATCCTGCGCGCGGTCGAGCGCCACGCCCGCGGGGACTGGGGGTTGTTCGACGACCCGACGCAAAACACCCTGGCGCTGCGGGAGAACAGTTGGCTCTTTTCCACCTACCAATCGGGCGGCGGAATCAGGTTCTGGGTGGTGACCACGCCCGACCGGGGGATGACCTTCGTGATGTTTCGGAAAGGAGAGCGATGAACTCCGCGCTGGATGCCGTCAGCCATCAGCAACGCCTGCCGCTCGCGGTGTTCGATGCCTCCCACGGCCAGCGGAATTGGGCGCAGACGGGATTCTCGTCGCGCGAGATGCATACCAACTTCGCCGGGTTGATGGAGTTGCTCTGTCGCCTGGGTTGCCGCTGCGTTTCCGCCGGCCAGGGGCTTTCAGCAGCCGAATTGTCCGACGCGCGCTTGCTGGTGATGCCGCCGCCAACCGGCACCTACAAGGCGGCCAAAGAGTCCTGGATGCCCCTCCCTGAATCGCTCTTCTCCGGCGACAACGTGAGGGACATCCTCGGTTTCTTGGAAGCCGGCGGCCGGATGCTCGCTTTTGCCTACCGGTTCGGTGATTGGTTCACCGGGTCCAATCTCCGGGAACTCCTTGGCCCGCTCGGGTGCCTGCTCAACGATGACGCCGTGATCGATTTGCAAGTCCTCCGGTCCAAGAACCCTCTGGAAGCGTTCTTCGACACGCCGCGATGCCTGTTGCCCCTGGCTTGGTCCGTCGAGGGCGTATCCGCAGTCCGGTGGAGGACCATGGCGACCTTCACCATTCTGCCGGGGGCGAGGGTCCGGCCCCTGGCGCTTTCCGCCGGGGGCGCCTGTATCAGTTTCAACCGCTCGCTGCGAAGGATCACTTTCGCCTCGCTCCCGATTGCGGTGGTCGGGTTACACGGTCAAGGACGGTTCGCGCTGTTTGGGGGGCCGCACGCGTTCGAGAACGGGAAGTTTGGACTTCTCGCCTCGCACGACAACGCGCGATTCCTCCAAAACGTGGTCCACTGGTTGCTGGAGGACAGGCCGGCAGATCTCACGGCCGAGACTGCGACCCATCATTCCGAGGGAACGTTCTTCTTCTCGAGCGGGCTCGATGTGATTCGGAACGATGAGGACTTCGGGAATCAGCATACGCTCGCCTATGTCGAGCGCCTGCTCCGCCGGACGGGTGTGCTCAAGGCCCTCGCCCGTCCGGACTGGATGCCGTAGCCCGGATCATTATCTATCATTATCTACTTGAATCTACTGAAATCTATTCTCTAATCTATGCTTAGACGATTGTCGCAATGCCGACCGCGCAGTCCGTAGCCAGCGCCGCGTGGCGCTGGGACGCGCGACGATCCTGAATGCGCTATGAATGCCGTCCTTTCTGCGACGTTCAGCGGAGCCAGTCAACTCCGCTTTCCCCCCCATCTATCCATCGTTCCCAAGCCGCGGACTCGGGTTGCTGTCTTCGGCAGCTTCTACGGCGGCTACCACGTCGTGAGCGAGTTGCTCGAACCGCCACTGGCGGGGTTGGTGGATGTCGTCGGCGTTGCGACCGATGACCCCAGCCAGCCCTTCACCCACGCGGGCGTGCGGCTCTGGAAATACCCGCATACCGAGACCGAGGAGCAGATGGTGCGCTCGCTCGTTGCCGAGAACGATCTCCCGCTTTACACCGGCCGGGTGAAGACCGCTGAATTCGAGCAGATGTTCGGCGAGGAGTGGCGCCCGGACCTCTGCCTGATGGCCACGTTTGGCCAGAAGATCCCCCGCGGCATTTTCGAGGTGCCGCAGTTGGGCTTCTTCAATTTCCACCACAGCGATGTATTCTGGCCGTCGTATCCTGGGCCGGACCCGATTGCGGGCATGGTCCGGGACGGCAAGACGCACGTTGTCATCACCATGCACGAGGTCACCGAGGTCCTGGACGGCGGCGCGGCGGTCGCCCGGTCGCACCTGGTGCCCCTTCCACCCGACGCCAACGCCGTGAAGGTGCATCGCTTGACCTGGCCCCAAATGGGCGGGTTCATTCGGGAACAGGTCCGGCAGGCAATCCAAAGAGGGGTGATCCATTGACGGAGGACACCGCCGTTTGATTTTCCTCCCGCGGGCGTGACATAATGGCGGTATGAAGAGAAGCCGGTGTTCGGGGGAGGACAACTTCGAACATCAACCAAGTATAGCTTTCCCCGGCGCCGGCTTCTCCGTTTTTGGCCCGCCACTCCGACTCCACTGCCTCACCGATGCGGCTTGAGAGAATGTAATCGCCCTGCGGTCGCATGAACGAGAGAATATCCCCGCTCTGATTTCAAAATGAACGCGCGGCCATTGATACCCGGTTTCCGCTTCCGCGAGGGAAAGCTCATCATCTCGACGGAGCAGGACATCCGGATCATCGAGTCGTGGCCCAGCCTGAAAGCCATCCGCAAAACTCCGCCGTCCAGCCAGTGGCTCTCCTTCACGCCCTGCTCGCGGTTGCTGCGCCGCCCGGAGCGGCCGGGCGCCACGGAACCCGACGAGGAATTCGGCTTCGCGGAAGTAAAATCCGCCGCGCTGGACCCCCTGTTCGAGAAGGCGCAGGCGTTCGCCAATTTCCGTTACTCCGTGCCTGGTCCCGTGGCCAAGCTGGTCGAACCTTTTCGGAGCCGGCACTGGATGCTGCTATCGGTCTGCCGGCGGCAAGAGCGGGCGCAGGACCTGTTTGCGCAGTCGCCCGCGCTCGCTTTCGCGCTCGCGCATTGCCACAAGTTCCGCTTTGTGAGCGACCTGCCGCAGGACCTGGCGGCCAGCTTCTGCACCCGCAAACAGCGCGAGATCGCCGACTGGCTGGGTTTCGGCGACAGCCAGGCTTGGGTGAATATCCTGGCGAAGATCCCGGCCGAGGCGGTGTCACTGGAGGCATTGGAGGCACTCCGCAACCTCTGGCTCATCGAGGGGGCGGAAAAGATGCTCAGCCATCTCCCGCGGATCAACGGCGGTGTGCTGGCGCTCATCATGAATGACCGGCCGAAGGCGTAGCGGAACGAGAGAAAAGCGGGTACGGTGCTACAGATTACCGTTCCTTCGATCACTCTCAGAATCTAACGGTCTGCCCTGGGTGCAAGAAACTCCGGATCGGGGCGGGCGAGGTTAAGGGCACATTTAAGGACCGCTGCCGCATTGCGTGCGGCAAGTCTTTGCCAGGCGTCCTTATTTGGATGGTTTTTGTTGTGACCCCAGTCGCAGATCGCCTTGATGACGATCCAGTCAACCTTCTTACGCGCGGCGCTGGCGTATACGCCTAGGGCCTCCATTTCGCCACCGATAGCCTCCGGGCAAAGACGCTTCAAGCTTTCACGGTAATCGAAATTGTCAACAAGCTTCTCGCCGCTGAGAATGAGCCCCGGGTCGTGTATTGTCACATTGGATATATCGCTATTCCTGTTGGCGATAGTATGTTTCAGGAGATCCAGCAGCCAAGGTGATACGTCCGGCCTGCTGGCGCGAAGTGTAATGGTCCCGTCGTTGTTCACCCTAACCAGGTCATAGGGCTGAATTTGGGAAGCGATAAGCACGTCTCCGATTTTCTGTTTGGTCTCATCCATGCCGAAAGCGATCCCGACGGCAATCACCGCCTTTGTGTTGTTCCAATGTGCGATGGCCTCGAACGTTCGTTGCCCAGCTCCTCCGATCCCACCGGAACCGGCCGCAGAAATAGTATGCACGATGTCGTAGCCTCCGTGCGCACCGAGCCTGCTGTAGGTGACCCCGCCGATAGTCTCGGGCGGCAAGGTGGTTTTGGGATCGCGAAAAACATCCAAGACAGCTTCTGTCTCGTGCTTGTTGACTGTGAGGAGGACTATAGTCCCGGCCTTTTCCGTCGGTTGTGGCGAGACGACCGGCGTACCGCTCGGTAGTTGGGGTGCGGGAGGGGGCTCAGCAGTGGGAACTCTTGAGGTGGCTTCGCCTCCCTCCAAATGATCAAGGTAGTACAGGAATCCCGCCGCCTCACGCTCGGCCCCTGGCCGGATGACAGACCGATGTACTTTCGTGTTATGGGGTAGACGATGTTTCAGGGCCTCCACAAGTGGATCAGCCACCTCATCTTTGGGGTTCGGATCGAACTTCAAACCGAAGCTTTGACCCACTGGCCCAGTCAAAACAATCCTCCTTGGGCATTCCCGCGCCAGCCGACGTAGCTGGGCGGCGCTGAGTGGATCTTGACTGCTTGAGTCGGCGCCCTTCCTGCGCTTCTGCTCCCCGCCAAGCGGTGTTTGACTCTTCGCCACTTCCCGCTTTCTGGCCTCCTCTTCCAATCTTTGACAGACATGCTTAATCAACGCAGCCAAGTCCTGCGCAAAGCTGCTTACAATCTGCCCACCGTCGGCCTCCACAAAAATGGCGCTGTAAAGGCGTCGAAGGCCCTCATGCACGGCCTGTTCGTGTTCTTTCTCGTCGAGTTTCTGCAGCCTGTCCTCCAAAGGAAGCATGCACCACTCACGCCACGGACTCTTGCCTGAATTCGCGGCCACTGCCGACATGTGGCGCGCCACGAGACCTTTCGCCCCCAAGTACCTAGAAGCTCGCATGCGACGGCCCTCGCAAAGCCGTTGAGGATTATCAGTGAACACCGGGTTATCGCATAGGTCTTCCGCATTCCTTTCGGAGTCCGATGTGCCAACCTGCCTCGTTTGCCAGATGTCGTCCGTACACTCGCCCGTATCGAGGGAATAGAAGAGCCACCGACCGACTGCGGAACATTGCGTGACAACGTTGTCTCTAAAAAGGTCTTGCGGTTTTATTTCCGAATCGGGACCAGAATCAGCCGAGCTCGGGCAAAAAAAACCGACGCATACACCTTGTCCGATATTGAGTAGCAGGCTCGGCTGCTGCGCCTGGACCTGTCCCATAGGATGCCGGATTTCACCAAGGACGGCAGCCTGGACGTCGCTGAGGATGAAGACGTCGACGCAAGGTCCGAACTGTTTGCCAATTCCCTCCGGCTCTGCGCCGTGCCGCAGGGAAGATCGAAGCTGCGTGCGAATCCCGTCCACCACATCGCCGTGTTGCAAGGAAGGCCCGAGCGCCGTGCTAAACCACTTGTCATGAGGATTATCCTGAAGACTTCTGTTACTCGATACGATCTGTCGGAAGCCTGGCCATGAGACCGCAACGCAAACCTGCGTCAATTCAGAGAGCTGAGTTTTCCACTCGGGTGATTCCACACAAGCGCGTAAGAACGCCAGCACCCCCTCTAGGCC
>Ga0316226_1001102_pt1 | contig 31253 bp, 13 predicted proteins | sample TBH18017metaG_FD_206009 | JGI IMG/M metagenome (GOLD analysis project Ga0316226, IMG submission 206009) | Freshwater microbial communities from Trout Bog Lake, Wisconsin, USA - TBH18017 | ecosystem: Environmental > Aquatic > Freshwater > Lake > Hypolimnion/Profundal zone | place: USA: Wisconsin...
CTACGTGCCGACTGAAACGAACGTCGGGATCGCCTCGTGAGATCCTTCGCAAGCTCAGGATGACAACGCTCGGGGCTCCGTTCTCACTCCTGCGCCCGATCTGCAAACTGGTGGGTGATGAAAAGGAATCTCCACCGCTTTCGATGCGATTGGGTCTCAGGAATTACCCAAAGTGTTTCCTGCGCCTATCGACTCGTCGCTGTGGAGGCAAACAGGCCTCGCCGCAGTTTTATAAGATGCTGGCGCGTCCACAACGCGCCACGGCAACCGCTTCCTCAAGCCGTCCCGTCTTTCGAAGCGCCGTGACCAAGGCCGCCAGCGCCTCGCGATAACCGGGGGCGCAGCACTGCTTTGCGGCTCCATGCAACCGCCAATGCCCTTGCCGGGCGGCCCGATTTCATCGATACTCTCTGCGCTATGCATTGGCTGCTCGATGGCGGGGTTCTCTTCGCCTATTTTATCGTCGTAATCGGAATCGGCCTCTACAAGGGCCGGGGCAGCAAGACCATGGAAGGGTTCGCTGTCGGCAACCGCAGCATTCCATGGTGGGCGGTGCTTGCGTCCATCCTCGCGGCGGAAATCAGCGCGGCCACGTTTCTCGGCGTGCCGAACGAAGGCTATGCCTTGCGTAACTACACCTACGCCCAGCTTGCCATCGGCACCATTCTCGCCCGGATCATCGTTGCGTTCGTCTTCATCAAGCCCTACTACGATTACCGGGTCGTCTCCATTTATGAATTCCTGCTCGTCCGCTTCGGCAAACGCACCAAGAACGGCGCGTCGGCGGTGTTCCTGATCACCCGGGCGCTGGCCAGCGGCACCCGCCTCTACGTCCCCGCCGTGATCCTGGTGCTCGGCTACGAGATGTTCTCCGGCACAAAACTGGAGCCGATCCAGCAGGTGTGGATTTACATCGGCGCGCTGATTTTCCTCACGGCTGCGACCGCGCTGTACACGGCGCTCGGCGGCATCAAGGCGGTGGTGTGGACCGATGTCATCCAAGCCTGCATCATGTTCGGCGCGCTCGCGTTCACCATCGGCTCGCTGCTTCACCAAATCCCCGGCGGCTGGCATGGCGCGCTCCCGTATCTCACCGGCCCGCGCGATCTCTCCTTCTGGGACTGGCACATCGATCCGCGCGCCTCGTTCGGCGGCAATGTGCGCGGAATCCTGGAGACCGAATACACCGTTTGGGCGGCCATTTTCGGCGCGACGTTCCTGACGATGGCCACCCACGGCACCGACCAGGACATGGTGCAGCGGATGTTGACCGCGAAAGACCACGTTCGCAGTCGATTGGCGCTGATTTGCTCGGGGCTGGCCGATCTGCCGATTGTGCTCTGCTTCATCACTGTCGGCGTCCTGCTCTGGGCGCATTATCATGATCCGGGGAAGGCGCACCCGTATGCGTTCTACATCCTGCACGAAATGCCGCCGGGAGTGCGCGGGTTGGTGATCGCCGGGGTGTTTGCCACCGCCATGGGATCGCTCTCGACGGCGCTCAACGCTCTGGCCACCAGCTTTACTGAGGACTGGTATCTGCCCTACGTGCGCCCCGAGGCCACGCCCGCGCAGGTCGTCTCCGCCGCGCGGAAAAGCACCGTCTTCTTTTCAGTGCTGCTCGTCGCCATCGGTTCCGCCACAGCCTATGCCGCCCTGATCATGAAAAGCCTGCGGGTGATTCCGATCGTGCTGGGGATTTTCGGATATACTTACGGCTCGATGCTTGGGGTGTTCCTGGTGGGAATGCTCACGCGGAGCCGCGGCAGCGAGCGGGGCAATCTTCTGGCGATGACCTGCGGATTTGTCGCGGTGTTCTTCATGAGCGGCCTCTACAACGACCTGTGGGTGTTGCTTCATCCCAGCGCCCCGGAGTTTGTGCAATGGATGCGCCTTCACCCGGACCTCCCGTACCGCCACTGGGACATCCCCTGGCTGCCCGTCGTGGAGTTTCCGTGGCGGATCACCATCGGCACGCTCGTAACCGCAAGCGTCGCGCTGCTCTTCCGCACACCTGCGGCGCAGATTCAGGCCGCTCGGGAGCATGTGGAAAAAGCGGCCCAAATGTGACACAGGCGTCCCGACTGCGCCGCCCGGATAGGCAGCGGCTTCGAAGACCGTTGGGGCATTGGTAGTCGCGCCAGCGTCTTGGAGTGCGGCAGTCCTGTGCCGCCTTCGGATGAAGCGTCGTCACGACGGGCGCCTTTCAGAACGGCTCCCGCTATACCCCTTGCACTTCTTTTGCGCGGAAGAGATACGCCGGAGCCTTTCGTGACGGACAGAGTTTCCAGTGGACATCTGAATCGGTCCGGCCTGCGAAGGCGGCACAGGACTGCCGCACTCCAAGACGCTGGCGCGTTTTTCGGAACTCCTCTCGAACGCTTTTACACCGACGGAAGACCCGCCAGAGCCATGGCGATCTCCTCGGCGGGGTACTGGTAATTGACCAGTTTGCCGCCGAAGTAATCGATGTAAGCCTGCATGTCGAAATGGCCGTGACCGCTCACGTTGACGAGGATGGCCCGGCTGACGCCTTCTTCCTTGCAGCGCAACGCCTCGCGAACCAGCGCGGCGACGGCATGGTTGGCTTCCGGCGCCGGAACGATCCCCTCCGCGCGCGCAAACTGCACGCCGGCGGAAAACGCTTCGAGTTGTGAAACCGAGGTGGCTTCGGCCAGCCCCTGATCGACCACCAGGCTTACCAGCGGCGCCATCCCGTGATAGCGCAGGCCGCCGGCGTGGAAGCCGGGCGGAACGAACGTGCTTCCGAGCGTGTGCATTTTCACCAGCGGCGTGAGATGGGCGGTGTCCCCAAAGTCGTAAGCGTAGCGCCCGCGGGTGAGGCTGGGGCAGGCTTCGGGTTCGACCGCCACCACGCGCAGACCCTGGCGTTCGCCGCGCAGTTGCTGGCCGATGAACGGGAACGCGATCCCGGCAAAGTTGGAACCGCCGCCCGTGCAACCGATTACGACGTCCACCTGATCGCCGGCCAACTTCATTTGCTCGATCGACTCCAGGCCGATCACAGTCTGGTGCAAGAGCACGTGATTGAGCACGCTGCCGAGCGCATACTTGGTGTCCGCATGCTGGGCGGCCACTTCCACTGCCTCAGAAATGGCCATGCCGAGGGATCCGGAACAGGTGGGGTCTTTGGCAAGAATAGCCCTTCCGCAGCAGGTTTCGTTGCTTGGGCTGGCAGTGACTTTCGCGCCGTAGGTCTCCATGAGGGCGCGGCGGTAAGGCTTTTGGTCGTAGCTCACCCGCACCATGTAAACTTCGCACACCAGCCCGAAGAAATTACACGCCATCGCCAGCGAAGAACCCCACTGGCCGGCGCCCGTCTCCGTCACCAACCGGCGCACGCCTTCGACCTTGTTGTAGTAGGCCTGGGCGATCGCCGAGTTCGGCTTGTGCGAGCCAGCCGGGCTGACGCCTTCATATTTGTAGTAAATGCGCGCCGGGGTATCCAGAGCGCGCTCCAGTCGGCGCGCGCGGAAGAGCGGCGCGGGACGCCACTGCTTGTAAATCTCGCGGACCGGCTCGGGGATCGGAATCTCCCGCGCCGAAGCCACTTCCTGGGCGATGATCGCCTCGGGGAAAAGCGGCGCCAGATCGGCGGGGGAAATCGGTTGCAATGTCCCCGGATGCAACACCGCAGCCGGCGGCTGTTTCAGGTCGGAAACGATGTTGTACCAAGCGGTTGGAATGTCGGACTCTTGAAGGAGGAACTTAATTTGGTCAGCCATAGGAAAAACCTTCTTTTACGCCCGCCGGCCCGGTTCGTCAAAACTTATGAACTTGCCAAAGCGGCAAAGTGGGCGATACACGTTCACTAAGCGGTTGGAACCGCGGATTTCGCAGCTGTGCGCGGAATGCGCGTTTTTCTGCGGTTTAAAATGCCGCAAAGGAGGGATGGTAGAGCGGTTGATTGCACCGGTCTTGAAAACCGGCATGCCGCAAGGCATCGTGGGTTCGAATCCCACTCCCTCCGCCAAAAATCGGAATGAACTCGCGCCAGGGACGCCAAGGATGTCGCTGTCCGCAATTGTTGAGACACCCTTGGATTCATGCGAATTCACGGTTTTCAAGTGGGCGGAGAGGCTCGCGCAGCCCGAGGCGCAGGAGCACCCAGTAGTTTATGTTTAATAGGGGCCGCGAATGCATGCGGCGACTTCGCGATTGTAGTATTCGGCCAGGCGCTCGTGCAATTCGGCGGGGAGGGGAGGCAGGTTGGAGGTGGCTGCGTTGGCCCTGGCTTGTTCCGGACGGCTTGCCCCGGGGATGATGACGGAAATTGCGTCGTAATCCAGGATCCACCGCTGGGCCATTTCCGCGAGGGTGCAGCCTTCCGGAACCCATGCCTTGAGCGAATCGACCAACTCCACGCCCTTTTCAAACGGGATTCCCGCAAAGGTTTCGCCGACGTTAAAGAACTGGCCGTCGCGGTTGTAGTTGCGATGGTCGTTCTGTGCAAACTGCGCGTCTTTGGTCAGCTTTCCGCTCAGAAGCCCGCTGGCGAGAGGCAGTCGAACGATGATGCCCACATTTTTCGCGATCGCCTTGGAAAACAAGGTGGAAATTGGTTTTTGCCGAAAGACATTGAAGATGATCTGAAGGGAGGCGAGATCCGGCTGTTCCAGGCAGAGGAGGGCTTCCTCCATTGATTCCACGCTGGCGCCGAAGTTCTTGATCTTTCCCTCTTGGCGTAACTTGCGCAGCCAGTCGAAGACGTCTCCCCGGCGCATGACCTCGGTGGGGACGCAGTGGAGCTGCGTCAAATCGAGCGCTTCCACGCCAAGCCGGCGGAGCGACGCTTCCGTGGCGGCGCGAAGCCCCGCTTCGGTGTAGTTGGCCGGGTAGAGATCCCCCAGACGGCCGAGTTTTGTCGCGACGAAAATGCGTTCGGAACGCCTTTTGAGGAACTGACCGATCAACGTTTCGCTGCGGCCCGATCCATACACGTCGGCAGTATCGAAAAAGTTGATCCCTGCCTCGACCGCTGTGGAGAGAATTTCGAACGCTCGTTCTTCATCGAGATTTCCCCAATCCGCTCCTCCAAGCTGCCAGCAGCCGAGCCCAATTTCTCCGGTAGCGAAACCGGTTTTGCCAAATGCGCGTTTGTTCATAGATTGACGGTATACTTGAAGTGAAATCGAGCGATTGAGAAGCTTTCGGATCAAAACACCCTGCCAAAGTTGCGTTCCTGCGGGATCGGGATCGCCCCCGGCATGTCCATGCGCGGTTTTTCGTAGAGGAGGCGTTTGCCTTCTTCGATCGCTGCCAGCATGGCTCGAAAATCCTCGTCTTTCTGGGACTTGAAAACAGCGGTGCCATCGGGCGCACTGCCGCCTGCGGTTTTGGCGAGGTTCGCGATGAGCAGGCGGCTCCACTTGGGGTTGGTCAGGTTGATCTCGAGGTGCATCCTTTCGGAGCCCGTGCGAATCTGGCGCTTCTCCGCGATTTCGAGGACTTTTTGCATCCATGGCAGGAGCCCGCCTTTTGTGTCGCCCCATGTGTCGCGCCCGCCCATGGAATGGGGGCGGGTCATGTCCCAGGTTGAGTAATAGGGAACGTTGGCGTCGATCCAACAGTAGATGCGCTGGCGGCCCACGGGATCGACGTCCACGCCCTTGTGTTTATCCTCCAGAATCCTGGTGAGGCGGCTCACCCATGAGCCGGTCTGAAGCGCCGGGAAAACGCCTGTCGGGCCGTGACCGATGAAGTAGTATTCCACCAACTTCTTCTGGCAGAGGTTGTCGAAGGACATGTTGAAGAAGCGCGTTTTATCTCCGGATAGATCGAGGTCGCCGCCGGGCTCGGGGCCGCTGTGGCAGCGGGTGCAGTATTGGTTCAACACGGGTTGCACTTGGGTGACATAGTTTACGTTCCCCGCTCCCCAGGGCGGCGGCTGAAGGGCGTCGGGCGGACGTTGAAGCCGCAGGCCGGCTTTGTTCCGCGCAGGAATCGGGGGCGAGTTGCGGTTCTCATGGCAACCGATGCAACTGGCGGTCTCGCCGGTGGTGATCTGCGTGACAGAGCCCATGCGGCTGATTTCCTTGCCGTTTTCGTCCAAGGCTTGGAAGTAAAGTTCGACATTGGAGGGCGCTCTGAAATAAGCCGAACCGTTTTCATCGACGGGCGCAGTTCCCAGGTTGCATTTTACATAATAGGACCCAAACCCAACGACGGGGTAGTGGTCGTGATAACGCCGGCCTTCGGTATTGTATTTCTTGGGGATTTGCCGCCAGACGCGCAATGACTTGACCTGGCCCTTCCTGACGCCCTGGCACGTCAGTCCTTGATAAACGTCCTGAACATAGAAGGTGCCTTCGCCTGCCTCGGTGGGAACTTCGCCGGGCACAGATGAGGGCAGCGGACGGGCCTTGAGCGAGACCGGAAAGCAGAAGGACAGCCCTTCTTCCCGATACAGTTCGAAGAGGACCCCCTGATCGGTAAGCAGGCAGATGCGGAACTGGCGCGGCCCCCCCTCGTCAGGGGAAGGGCCGCCATAGGCAACCAACAGGAGGTCTTTGTCGATGGGCCACGGATCCCCATAGGACCATGGATAGAACTTGTCTCCAGAGCCCCAATTCGTATCGCGCCAAGTCTTTCCGGTGGTGACACGGGCTTGGGTCTCGAAGGTGATTTGGCGGCAGCCGTCGGGGTTCTCCAGGCCCAGGCTGCGGTCAACGATGGCGATATCGCCCACGGGCGGGTGGTGATGCCCCGCCATGGTGATCGCGACGTTGTCCGTTCCGGGAATCGGCTTGGGACCATACCGGGAATTGGGAACGGTGAGGGTGTTGCCGTAGTAGAGTTTCAGTTGTTTGCCATTGGGCTGAATCGTCCAGAGCCCCTGCCATGAGAAGATGTTCTTGTCGTTGTATTCCCAGCGCGTGCAGACGAGGGAGCCATCCGGCAGGACCGCCGGGGTCATGGTGCAGAGCGTGGTGAAATCGAAGCGGCGAATATTGCTGCCGTCGCCGTTACAGACGTAGAGGGCACTGGCAAGGAAATCCTGGCAAAGTGAAAACGACTGGACTCGGGACGATGCAAACACGATTCGCCCGTCAGGATAATAGACAGGATTGAAGTCATGGCAGTCGCTGCCTGAGGTCACCTGCCTGAGATTGGCCCCGTCGACGCCGATTTCCCAGACGTGATACGGTTGCAGCAGCTTTTCCTTATACGCGAAGAGCAGCTTCTTCCCGTCGAAGGACGGGTTCAAATCAAACACGTAGCCCTCCGGGTTTTCAAAAATACGCCGCGCTTTCTCCCAAGGGCGGGCCGGATCGTAAATGCAAAGCGCGGAGCCCACCGGATGCTGACGCGTGGCAAACATGACGGCGTTGGTGTTGAAGCGAGAATTGGGGGCGCGTTGGATGCAGGCAAACGGAGGGGTGCGCGCAATGCACTCGGCCCGCAGAGCTTCATAGGCGTCCTGGTAAAGCTGCAGCCATGCGGCATCGAGAGATGGGGTATTTGCCTGAACGAGCGCGTCCCGCCGTTTCTCAAATACTTCCTTGTTGGCGCCCAACCCCGCCAGGACTCGCCCAAGCATCCCCCGGTTGTAGTCGGGCGATTGATTTCTGAGCCATTCCCCAAACGAGTTCTCCTTTTGAAAGAAGGAGTTGGAGATGGCTGTGAAATCCCGCCGCATGGAGCGGCGGGCAGAGGCGACGTCATCCGGAGCCGCATGAGTGAGCTCCCTCGCGGTTGCAGCAACGGTGTCCGCCCACTTCTCCCTCTTAACATAAGCCTCGGCGTTCGAGGGAATGGGCTGGAAAGCAAAGAATAATGCCCCGGCAATCCAGGCCAGAATGGCAGATTTGCCTTTTCGCAATCCGAAAACAGTCTGCCCTGTATTTATCACGCGCAAACGGCGACTATTGTGGGATCACCGCCGCCGCTGCGACATGGTAACCCACACCCTGGCAGGGGCCTTCGAGGGTTTGGTGGCCGATTTCGCCGCCGCCGTAGAACCCGAAGATGGGCGTCTTACCGGCATTGGCTTTCATCGCGTCAAGCTCTTGTCCAAGGGTGTTGGCCTTGATCATATCGGCCCGCCGTCCGCCACAGTCGAATACGAATATGACGGAAGCCTTTTCTGCGCCCGTGTTGAGCACTTCTTTAAAGGTTTCGTTGGCAGCGTTGACGTGCTGCTTTCCAGTGCCTGCTGCGGTGTTGACCTTAAAGTGGCCCGCCATAAGCAGCGCAATGTTTGTCCCTTTGACGATCGTGCCGCCAACGATCTCGGCAGCCTCGCTCCCGCCGGCTGCGGCCCCGACCATTTTTATATCCTTTCCGAGCACGTCCTGAACTCCCGTCACGAACGGTTGATTGTTTCCGACATGCTGATTGCCGAACGTAAGAATCAACTTGCCGGGAAGCGCGGTGGCATACGCTTCCTTGAGGGCTGCTCCGATGGCCTTGCCGTTTTGGCGATAAACGCTTGCGGCGTTTGCATTGGCTGAGGGCGCGCCAACCTGGGCGGAAACGGGGGTGATGCTCACATCGCCGCCGATCGCCATCACCGAGACTCCTGCGGGGATGCTGTGACCGCGATCGGCGAAGTTCCCATCGAGAGTTAGCGAAGAATACCCTTCGCACCCGTATACCAGCGACTTATCAAAGACCTCCGACAAGCCGTCGATCAGTTGGGAATTCGTCTGGGGCCGGGCGGAAAATACAAGAACGACCTTTGCAGGGTTTGCACCGAGGGCCGCCTTGGCTTTTCCCGCAGCCTCGGCGCCCGCAGCCCTGGCGTCTCGCAGACCGGATTGGCCAGTCGCAAATACGGGGGCAGCGTCGGCACGGCACAGCATTCCGGCGGCAACAACGCCTGCGGCGAACAACGGAGATAATGAAGGAAATTTCATGAAAGCAATGCAAAACAATTCAATATCGAAACACCAGGGGCCGCATGAAGTTGCAGGCTGATCGGCCCGGTATTTGCGCTCGGCAAAGTGGCCACCGGAGGGGAAGGGGTGGAGGCGGATGGTCAGCGTTTTGTTGTGCGAAGGATCCGCGTGCAGGGATTCAGCAAGGACAAGCACGCTTAAGAGGGGCAGAGAGCTGAAATAGAGTTCGTGGAAGTCACGATCTCAGAAGACAAATCACTCATTTCCGAACCGGCATCACCCCTGATACCAACCTTCAACCGATCTTCTATGAAATCACACCAAATGGAAAGAGGCGACTATTGATGGCCACGCCCGGTGACATCCTCCTTTCAATTTTGATTCCTTTTTGGGGCATCGCAGTCGGCTTCATCGCCTTATGCAAGGGTGAGAGGAAAAGAGCTGCGACACTGATTGCCATCGGTATTTTGAACCTGTTGCTAAGCTCCCTTTCCATTGCCCACAGTGGAAAGAACGCTGCGCCGCGCTCCATGCCGCTGGCGCGACCACAACGTACCCCGGCTTTGCCGCAGCGAATGGTCTCAGGTTGATTCCAGGCAGAGGTCAGGAGGTCTGGGAACGCGATCCGGTGGTCTCGCTCGTTCCTGCCTCGACACACCGGTTACAGGCGGGGAACCCTCAGGGTTCCACAGGCTCTGAATCGGAAAAGTTTTCGAGAATTGCTCTAGTAGGCTGTAACAGTGATCAGTTCGGATCGCTGGACGATGGCAAAGCGCGAAAAGTCGGGAGGGGCTCGGCAGTCGCGTCAGCGTCTTGGAGTGCGGGTAGTCCTCTACCGCTTTGGCAGTGCGCCTGGCTACGTCTGGCGTCAACTCCAAGGGCAACATCCTCTGTCGGAGAGTTGCGGAAAGCTCTGATGGCAAAGGGAAGCTTCCGTAGGCGAAGGACTGTCCGGCTTGCGAAAGCGGCAGAGGACTGCCCGCACTCCAAGACGCTGACGCGCTTATCGGAAGCCCAACTCGGCTCCATCGCCACTCCTGTAAAGCGAAAGTTATCGTGTTACAGCATACTAGGTCGTTGAGCCACAACGGAATAGCGCTGAAAGCGCGTTCCATACCGCCGGTGATATGGAACGCGCTTTCAGCGCTAAACGCGCTGTTTTTCGAAATCCTAGGGCGTTGCCCTAGGCTGGTATGGGGCTGGGCCGTTGGCCCGGAAATGCGCCAAGCGACCCCCGAGGCGATGCCAGGTTCTTGCCCAACATTCAACGCCGCGACTTGGCCGCCTGCAAGCCTCAGGATGACAGATAATAAGGGCCGCTTCGGCTTCCGCGCTCGGCCTCCGATTTGTGGGTAATGGAAAGAGTCCTGTGCCGCCTTGGGATGAAGCGTCATCACGATTGGCGCCCTTCAGAACGACTCCCGCTACATTCCCTCACACTTCTTCGCGGAAGAAACAGCCTCGGGCGGCGAATTTAAAAACTTTCAAGTGGAAGAAATAAAGAAAAAAACTTGCATGCAATAACTCTTTCATTAAACTTCTGTGAAATTCTTCACAAACCCATGAACACTCCTCGCAGAATTCTATCCACCGGCCTGATCGCGCCTCTCCTCCTTGTTCCTTCCTCGCTTTTCGCGGCGAACGTCACTTGGATCGGAGCATCCGGAGGCGACTGGAACACTTCCGGCAACTGGTCCGGTTCAAACAAACCGTTGACCTCCGACACGGCGGTCTTCAATTCAGCGATTACTTCGGCGACTACCTCCGTTGACCAAACCCTGACCAGCATTTCTTTCGACACCAGCGCCGGCGCCGGGCTCACCATTGGGACAACCGGCGGCAACAAGCTGATTTTGCAAAGCGGCGGCAAAATTGAGGAACTCTCGACTCTGGCGGGCACGGGAAAAACCATCACGATCAACGCCCCCATCCAGTTGACCCCGGTGAGTGGCACTTCGGCGGGCACTTACTCGTTCACCAGCAGTTCCAGCGATTCAACCAACACCTTGAATTTTGGCGGCCCGATCTGGGGCTCGACAACCAGCAACTGGGAAACGCTGACGCTGGGCGGGGTGAACACGGGCAACAACACCGTCAGCGGCGCCATCTCCAGCGGCTCGGCGAATTTTGCGTTGACCAAAGGCAATGCGGGCACGTGGATCCTGACCGGTTCCAACAGCTACAACGGCGTCACCACCATTTCTACGAACGGGGGGATATTGCAGGTCTCCGGCCCAAACGGAAAGATCGCCGGCACCAGCGGTGTAACTGTTAACACGGGTTCGTTGTTCATCGACGGCGATACGACCACGCCTTCCAACAACAATTCGGTGACGGACCGGGTCGTGAAAACCGGAACCCTTATTTTGAATGGCGGCGCGTTCCGACTGGCTGCCGCCGCGGCTGGGAACACCTATTCCCAATCGTTTAACGCCCTCAGCACCGGCATCGGATCGGGTGGGGTAAGCAACATCAATACCAACGCTGCGACTGGCGCCAACACCCTGACTTTCTCGGGTGCGGCCGCCAGCAACTACGTGCGCACGGTCGGAGCCCTCGTGGACATCGACCTCCAGACCGGCTTCAATGTCGCCTTTACCAATGCCCCCTCCGCCAATGTGGCGGGAACCGGGGCGGACGCCATTCTCATTGGCGCGAGCTTAAACAACGGCGACTTTGTCACGGCAGCCGCGGGGAATATGACCGCCGCCGCCTACACGACCACCGGCACGACCAACTGGACGGCCGGGAAGAACATGGACGTCACCGGCAGCAATTCCTCTCCTTACGCAGCAGCCAACGTGAACAGCGTTCGTTTCGCCGCCAGCGGAGCCAACACGGTCACGCTGAGCGCCGGCGCCAATAACATTTCCGGCGGTATTCTCGTTACCGGCAACGTGGGCGCCAACGCTTCTCTCGTCACGGGCGGCACCATCGCCGGGGCGAGCGGAAAGGACTTGGTGATTTTCCAGAACAACGCCACGGGGTCGTTGGAAATTGCCTCTTCCATCGCAGACAACTCGACCGCCACGGGCCTGAGCAAAGGCGGCGCGGGCGTTGCCATTCTCTCGGGAAGCAACAGCTACACCGGGGCGACGACGGTTACCGGTGGTGCCGTGAGGCTCCAAAATAACAATGCGCTGGGCAGTACGTCCGCCGCCACGATCGTCAGCGGGGCCGAACTGCAGTTATCAGGTGGGATTACAGTTTCGCGGCCCATCACCATCAACGGTACCGGCGTCAGCGGCACCTCGGGCGGCTTGCACAACCTCTCCGGCAGCAACACCTGCACCTCGGTCAGCTTCGGGTCTAGCTCCACCCTTTGGTCCGATGCGGGCACCCTGACCATTACCGGGACAATCAGCGCCAATTCCAATGGCACGACCACAGGGGGGGCCGGCAACATCACGCTTGCCGCCAATAACGGTCTTACGGGCCGGTTGACCATCAATGGACCGGGAACGCTCACCTTGTCGGGCACGAACGCCTTCGGTTCGGGCGTCTTCAGCGGGGGCACGCTGAACGTCAATAACCCGTACGTATTCCCCCTTGGCATGGGGTCCGCCTCCTCAGCCATCAACATCAACGGTGCCTTCACGTTCGACAATACCAGCGGCGCCCCCATTACCTTGGCTAACAACGAATGGTGGACCTACAATGCGAATATCACCTTCAGCACCGCAGCGGGCACGGTCAACAACAGTCTGAATCTGGGCGGCGGCGGGATCGCCCTTTCCGGGAACCGCACAATGACCCTCAACGGGGCCGGTGCGTTGACCTTTGGCGGGACGATGACGAATACGCAAAACGGCAATACGACTTTAACGGTCAACAACGGCGCGGGCACCGCGTCCACCTCGGCATTGAACCTCGGCGGACTTGCGATGAGCAATAGCTCATCCGACCGGACGATCACCATCAACGGATCGGGCAACGTTAACATCACCGGCCCGATTACCAACGGCACCAGCACTTCGACGGCCAGCGCGTTCACCGTATCCACTTCCGGAACGGTTACGGAAAGCGGCACCAACACTTACGGCGGCGCCACCACGGTGAGCGCCGGCCTGCTCAAGATCGGCGGCTCGGGCGTGATTAGCTCGGCCACGTCTTCCCTGGTTCTCTCCGGCGGCGCGGTGGACCTGGGAACCACCAGCCAGACGGTCGGTCTGGTGAGCATCACCACTGCCGGGAGCGTCATTCAGAATGGCATCCTGACCGGAACCTCGTTTACCTCCGGCTTCGCGACCGGCACCGCGACCGTTTCCGCGTCCCTCGCGGGCGCTTCGACGGCCTTGACCAAGACCGGGGCGGGCACCCTCGTTCTCTCCGGCAGCAACAGCTACGGCGGCGGCACGACAGTCTCCGGGGGAACGCTTTCCATCCCCAGCGTCAATTCGTTGCCAGGCTGGGATACGAACAGCCGCTTTTCCATAACGGGCTCGGCAGCGTTGGTCGTCGGCAGCGGCGTGCCGGACGCCAATATTGCAACCATGCTCAGCGGCACCAACTTTGCCGCGGGTGCGATCTTCGGTTTCGACACGTCCGGGGGCGACCGCGCCTGTTCCACGAACATCGCCGATACCGTGAACGGCGCGCTGATCGTTGCCAAGAACGGAAGCAACACGCTGACGCTCTCAGGCAGCAACAGCTACACCGGAGCGACGACGGTCACCGGCGGCACGCTGACGATCGGTGGCGCGGGCAACCTCGGCAACGGCAGTTACGCGGGCGTCATCGCCAATGCCGGCTCGTTTGTTTACAGCAGTTCGGCGGCACAGACCTTGAGCGGCACCATTTCCGGCGCTGGCTCCCTGATCCAGTCCGGCCCCGGGACGCTCACCCTCGCCGGAACCAACACCTACACCGGAGCGACGACGATTACAGGCGGTACGCTGACGATTGGCGGTGCGGGCAGCTTGGGCACCGGCAGTTATGCGGGCGCCATCTCCAATGCGGGTTCGTTCGTTTATAACAGTTCGGCGGCGCAGACTTTAAGCGGCACCATTTCCGGCGCCGGTTCCCTGACCCAGTCCGGCCCGGGGACGCTTATTCTCTCCGGCTCCAACACCTTCTTTGGCGGAACGACAATCAATAGCGGCACCTTGCAGCTTGGAAAGGCCAGCGCGCTTGGCGCAACCACCGCGGCGCTGACCGTCAACGGCGCTCTGAATCTCAGCGGTTATTCCGTCACTGTGGATGTACTTAACGGCAGCGGGACCATCAGCAACGGCAGCCTGACGGTGGGCTCCGCCAACGGCTCGGGCACCTTCTCCGGAGGCTTCTCCGGAACCGGAGGGCTCACCCAGAGCGGCATCGGCACGCTCACCCTCACCGGCAGCAACAGCTTTACCGGCGCCACCACCGTAACCGGTGGCACACTGCAAGTCGGAAACGGCATCAGCGGCTCGCTGGCCGTCTCCAGTTCGGTGACAGTCAACACGGGAGGTACGCTCGCTGTGGATCTCGCCGGCAGCGGAACCTTCGGCAGCTATATTACCACGACCGGAGCCAATGGAAGCGCGGCGGTGAGTGTGCTTGGCAGCGGCACCAACATGTTCGGCTCCAATATTATCGGTCCTGGCGCGTTCAATCAGAGCGGATCGGGGCTGACAATTTTTGGGACCAGCGGTAACTTCACGTATGCCGGCTCGACTAACATTACCAACGGCGCGTTGCAGTTAAACACCTCGTTGGCTAACAGCACGGTCAGTGTAGGCGTTGATAACGGGCTGGTTTTCGGCAAGAACTCCGTGACGCTCGGCGGCCTTTCCGGCAGCGGCAATTTCGCACTGGTCACCACCAGCGGCTCCGCCGCCTCGCTGATCGTGGGTTCGGGGCCAGCCAATAACGGCACAACCTACTCCGGCGCAATGAGCGGGTCTGGGTCGCTGACGCAGACGGGAGCGCCGCTGGTGCTCACCGGCAGCAATAGCTACACGGGAGCGACGACTGTCACCAGCGGCACGCTGACGATCGGCGGCGCGGGCAGCCTGGGAGTCGGCAGTTACGCGGGCGCCATCCCCAATGCGAGCTCGTTCGTTTACAATAGTTCGGCGGCGCAGACCTTGAGCGGTGTTATTTCCGGCACCGGCTCCCTGGTCCAGGCCGGTCCCGGGACGCTCACCCTCACTGGCACCAACACCTCTACCGGAGTGACGACGATTACCGGCGGCACGCTGACGATTGGCGGCGCGGGCGCCCTGGGCAACGGCAGTTATGCAGGCGCCATCTCCAATGCGGGCTCGTTCGCCTACAACAGTTCGGCGGCGCAGACCTTGAGCGGCGTTATTTCCGGCACCGGTTCCCTGGTCCAGGCCGGCCCCGGGACGTTCACGCTAAGCGCCTCCAACACTTTCACAGGCGGTGTGACCGTTAAGGCAGGGACGCTCGTTGCCAGCCCAAGCTCCACTGCCAACACCGTCTTCGGCACGGGCGCGGTGACGCTCGGCGACTCCAGCGGCAACAGCAACGCCATACTGGCGATGAACGGCAACTACTCGACAACCTACGCCAACCCGATTGTGGCGGCGGCGGGCAGCAGCGGCAATACGCTTCAGATTGGGGCAACCGGAACTAGTACCCAGATCTACACTCTCGCGGGGGGGATTACGCTGAACAACAATCTCACCCTGAGCGCGCCCGCCGGAAGCCTCAGCGCGATCACCGTCAGCACCGGAACGGTTGCCGGCACCGGAAATCTGACGCTCGCGGCGGTCGGAGCGGCCATTACCGTCAGCAGCAACATCACCACCAGCGGCACGGTCAATATCAACGGCGTCGCCGGCGTGGTAACGACTCTTTCCGGCAGCAACTCCTATTCGGGCGGCACCAACCTGAATAGCGGTATTCTTACCCTGAGCAACTCAAACGCGCTTCCCGCAAGCGGCCTCGTCACGTTCAACGGCGGCACGCTCCGCTTTGGCAGCGCCACTGACTATTCCGGCAGATTCAGCACTGCCGCCAATCAGCGGTTTATCATCGATTCGAACAACAACTCCGTCGCCTTCGGGACGGCTCTCACCAGTTCCGGCGGCAGCTTGACCAAACTCGGGGGCAACCGGTTGACTCTGAACGTGGCCAATAGCTATGACGCCGGCACCACGGTCAATGGAGGTCAACTTTATGCCCAGGTCGCCGGCGCGCTTGGGGCGAACGTTGCTGGAAACACCGTGACCGTCAACCCGTCTGGAGTGTTGAGCCTCGGCGCCACCAACGCCGTGGGAAGCAGCCAAACTGTAACGCTTCAAAGCAACGCCAGCGGACTTGCGGTTCTCGCTTTGGGCCTCGCCGCCCCGCTATCGAGCTACAGTGGAACCTTTATCGCGGGAGGGAACGGTTCGGGAGTTTTGGCCATCAACAGCAGCTATACCCAACTGGATATGTCTTCGATTCTGGGAGGAAGTTACTATCTCGGCCTTGTCGGTAACCCCATCACCTATTCCGGAACGCTCACCGCTGGCGCCGGGAATGTGTTTCGAGTGGGCGGCGGCGGCTCTGGCAGTACATTGACGCTGAGCAATGTGCTTGGCGACAATGGAGGGACGGCTTTGCTGGTCGGAAAGATGGCAACAACCAACGGTGTCGGTGGCATTGTCGCCCTGAGTGCCTCGAACGGCTATACCGGAGCGACTACAGTGGATGGGGGCACATTGATTCTGAATGGATCTAACGGAAGTATTCTCAATACCAGCAGCATTGCGGTAAGCCAGGGGGCGACCCTGAAGATCGATAACACCACCAATGCGGCCAACCGCATCGCCGACACCACGCCTTTGACCCTCAACGGCGGCACCTTCAACTTCTCAAACCCGGCGGCGGCTGGCACAAACTACTCTGAAACCATCGGTGTAGTGACGGCGACCAAAGGCTATTTTGCCACGCTGGCGTCCAGCCAGGCTGCGTCCGGGCAGATCTCGCTACTCTCGGTGAATTCCCTCGCAAACACAGCCACGGTCGTATCCGCGGTCGGCTCCGCCGGTGCGATGCGCTTCTCCGGCATCACGAAGACGGGCACAACCGTCAATTCGCAAAACGAGACTCGGTTGGCCACCGCACCCGCGTTGAGCAACGGAATCCTGCCATGGGCGGTGGTCGGCGGCACTACCGGTTTGGGGATCGGAGGCACCGGCGACTGGGCTCCGGCCACGGTCACCGGGACGAATAACTCCGTGGTCGCCTACGATTTCACGGCGGATGCCAACGCTGCCGTCAATACCGCAGAGAGCGCTTGGACGAGCAATCAGAATATCAAGCTGACCGGCACCGGCCTCACCACCTTGACCGGCAACCGCACCATCAATTCCCTGACGCTGGACAACCCGGTGGCGGGCAACGTCGGGCTCGGTGGCCATACACTGGTGATTACAAGCGGCCTGGTGTTGCTGGACCGCAACACCAACGACTCCACCAATGGGGCGCTCGCAAGCGGGACAGTGACGGCGGGCGATAGCGCCAATCCCGCCACGCTCCGCTTTTTCGGTCCCGCAGCAGGAAACTACAATTTGATTCTGGCGGTCATCGCTGACAATGGCGCGAGCAAGGTCAGCGTTGAATGGGACGGTGGGGGGTATAATGCCATGACACAGGTCAATACCTATACCGGCGATACGTTTATCAATGGCGGGGACTGGAAGTTGAATGCCGCCGGAATCGCCCAGAACGGCCCCGGGTATGGCAGCCTGTATGTAAATGCCGGCCTATTCGATGCCAATCAGTCCAACACAATCAACGGCTTGTTCGGCGACGGCGGATCGGTGTTTTTGAGTCGCGTCAATACTACCCTTACGGTTGGCGCCAACGATATCACCAGCACCTATCATGGGACGGTATATGGAATTGGAAATCTCGCCAAGACGGGCACCGGCACCCTGACGCTTACTGGTGCCAACACGTATTCCGGCTCGACCAGCGTTCAGAACGGCGCCATCAGTGTGGACACCGTGGGCAGCGTCGGCGGCGCCAGCAGCGGCCTCGGCGCACAAACAACGGTCGCAGCCGCCACCCTGGCGCTGGGTTCCACCAACACCACCGGCACTTTGATTTACACCGGCTACGGAGAATCCACGGATCGTGTCGTTAACCTGGCGGGAACCACCGGCGGCGGATTGATCGATCAGTCCGGCTCTGGGAACTTGAAGTTCACCAGCAATTTCACCGCCACGGGCGCGGGCAGCAAAACCCTCACCCTGAAAGGATCCTCCGCAGGTACGGGAGAAATCGCCGGCACCATCGTGGACAATTCACCCACAAACACAACCGGCGTCGTAAAGAATGGCACTGGCAAATGGACGCTTTCCGGCAGCAACAGCTACAGTGGCGGAACAACGGTGAGCAACGGAACGTTGCAGATCGCCAACGCCGCTGCCCTCGGCACGGGCGGACTGACGGTCAACGGCGGCACGCTGGACCTGCACGGCAACAGCGTGAACGTCCCGGCATTCGGCGGGGCGGGCGGAACGGTCACCAACCAGGCAAGCGGCACGAGCACGCTGACAACAACGGTCGCAAGCGGCACCTCCACTTACGCGGGCAACATCGCCAACGGGACCGGTGGCGTAGTGCTCACTAACTCCGGAGCCGGCGCGATAATCTTGAGCGGATCTTTGACGATGGCTGGACTCAACGCAAACGGCGGCGTTACGCAATTAACGCAATCTGGATCGATTGGCGCGGTGAGCGTCGGCACCGGCGCGACTCTCTCCATGGCCGCGCACAGCGGCAGCAACTACAACGTATTGAATGTCTCCTCGCTGACGATTTCAGGCTTCTCATCATCGCTTGCCAGCGCCAACAGTGCCGCGTCCGCCAGCGCCACCTACACGCCAACAGCCGCCGTGAGCCAGATGAACGCCGGGGTGCTGACGGATACAGGGATTTCGGTCGCGCAGGCTGCCGCCGCATCCGCCGTCCCTGCCTCGCCGGAAGCGGTGCCGGAACCGGGTCTCTTGGGACTGCTGGCCGCGGGGGCGCTACAGCTTCTCGGACGGCGTTCGCGCAAACATAACGCAAGATGATCGACTCGCCGCCGTGAGCAGCAAATTTTGGAAAATTCCGTGTTGGCCGATGGGGTTCGGCCTGGGGAGCACGGAATAGGGGCCGTCGCGGATTTTTGGGGTCCGCGGCGGCCCGATTTGCCTCGATATCACCCCTCAACTAAAGCATCCTTCTTATGAAACTCTATTTCATGTCTCAATCCGTTCTCCGAGTCGTGCTGGTCCTTACGCTTTCTGCTCCATTCTTTCCCCAACGGGCGATAATCGCAGCACAGGGCACGACCGAGGCAAGCGCGGGGCCGATCGATGAGCAGACCACAGCGGTTGGAAAACAGTTCTTTGAGTTGATCGACCTCGAAACGCCTGGACTCGGGAAGGTCCGCAAATTAGTCCAGAGCAGCGACTATTCCGCGGCTCTGGACGCCTATCGCGACGTATTGCTCGACAGTCTCAGAACGCGCGACTATGGCGAGTTGATTAATCACTGGGGCGGGGTCAGCGAGGCGGATGAAATGCTCAAGGGCATGGTGCGTATTCAAAGGCACGCCGGCGGTGTGTCGAGAAACCAGATCGGACTGCCTGGCGCCATCAACTGGATCAAGCCGACGGTGGATGAAATCTTGGACGAACCGCCAAATGTCGAGCCTGCCGCGCGGGAAAGCAGCAACCGGGACTGGTCCACGCATCTAAGTTCCATGCACCACATGGGAAGCTTGGTCGCTGCCTTTGCAAAAACTCACGATGCAAAGAACGCCACGTTCTGGCTTAGAACCTGGGAGGACTTTGTTCTGCACCAAAAGGAAGCTGTCAATAGGGCCGATCAAAAGCAATATAACGCACTGAAGGCCAGTTGGGGGGTGCTCTTTGTCGCCTGGCGCATGGAGAATTTCTGGGTAGGCTTGAACGCGCTCGCAAAAGAATTGCCCTCAGATGCCCGCGCCGCCCTGCCTGGACCGGCCCTGGCTCGTGTGCTGATCTTCATGTCCACCGATTACGCCGCTGTGCAGGTCGAGCGTTTGAAGAACGGCTCTGGCGCCCCCAACCAGTTCGCGACTGCCGCCACGTGTCTCATGATGGAGGCATTGGGATTCATGGGCGGCAGACAGTGTCCGCAATGGAAGGAGGAAACCGTCAAATTCGTCTCCAAGTACTACCGCTCGATCAATCTGCCGGACGGGACGAATTTCGAGCAGGCCGTGAATTACAACAAGGGCAACCCGGACCTCGCGATCCGAATGCTTCGCATGTATCCGCAGCGACCGGCCTGGATCGAGCAGTCGCTTCCATCGGCGAGGCAGTCAATGTTGTATATTGCCGCGGTGATTCGCAACGGAAGCCATCATGGCGCGTTGACCCGGATGGGACAGGACGACCGCATGGAAGACGAGCGCTTGCGGGGATTTCTCAAATATCTCCCCGATGAGAATGTCGAAAGGATTCTCAACCACGTTTATGGCGACGGTCGTCTGCCGCAACCCGCGTTTACTTCGATCGCGTTTCCGTACAGTGGTTACTATGTAATGCGCACCGGATGGGGGAAGAACGATGCCTATTCGTTCTTCAAGGCCAGCCGGCGGCCCCGCGGACACGCGCGCAACGACAACACCGCCATCCATTTCATCTGCGCCTATGGACGCGACCTGCTTGTCGACGGCGGCAGCAGAACCTACGGCGAGCACTGGATTAATCCCTACCTCATTTCTTCGTTTTCAAAGAATACCGTCCAGGTGGACGGAAAAGGCCAGGATGCAAAACAGATGGGCCAGGGCGACCGCGGTCCGAATACCACCGCGGATGAACCAATCGCCAACCGTTGGAGCACCTCGGCGCGCTTCGATTTTGCCGAGGGCTTCTACGCCAGCGGATACGAGGACCCGAAGATCATGGTCCGGCATGAACGCCAATTGATCTTCCTGAGGGAAGCGCAAATCTGGATCGTGACCGATCGAATCCGCGGTGAATCCCGCAAAATGCCCGCCACCGAAACGCACAGCTATACCCAGACCTGGAAGTTTCCCGAGGATTTCGAGGAAAACCAGGTGTGCTTCGATTCAGCCACGGGCGTCATTCGCACGACGGATCCCAAGGGGCCAAACGTCTCGCTACGCCACTTTGGTCTCTCGACAATCGAGTACCTGAAGTACTACGGCCAGGAAAAGCCGGCGCGCGGATGGATTCGAGTTTCTGGAATAGCCCCGCTGAAAGCCGTTGACATTCACGCCAACTGGAATGGAAGCGGCGAGCAGTTGCTGGTCACTCTGATCGTGCCTGCAAAGGACACCGCGGACAGGATCAAGAGTGTATCGGCCACGGCGAGAAATAATGAACGTTCCGTATGTGGATTTACAGCGGAGTTAACCGACGGCACGCGCATTGCCTATCAAGCCGCATTAAATACTGCGTTGCTCCAAACAGAGACCTTGCAGGCCGAGGCGTCCGCCCTGTTGACCGTGAAACCAACACATGGAGCCGTTGGTGGCATCGTTCTCGATGGCAAAGCGGTTCGATGCGAAAACGCCGAGCAGCCCATCAACCAGTCTGACTGTGAATTCACAGTGAACAAGGGGCACTTGGACGTAATTGCGACAATCCGATATCCTGAAGGTTCAAAAAGGAAATAAGCATGACGAATATACGCATTAAGTGCATTTTACTCGCGTTGAGCTTCGGGCTGACTGCGACGACTCTGAATGCGGAACCGCCCAGACTCGCTCAAGAAAAATGGACTTTGTGGTATGAGACTCCCTCGCGCCGATGGCTCGACGCCATGCCGCTCGGCAACGGGCATATCGGCGCGATGGTTTTCGGGGGCGTCGCTCGCGAACAGATCGCCCTCAACGAGGCGACCATGTGGTCCGGTGAGGACTGGACGGGCGCCACCGATCAGGGCAGCCGGGAAGATTTTGTCGCTGTGCAGCAAGCTTTTCTGCGGGGCGATTGGAAAACGGGGCAACGGCTTTGGGGAAAGCTAAGGCCCACGGCTGAGTCGAAGCGTCGCGTCGGAACCCACCTCCCAGTGGGAGACCTGTTCCTCGACTTCGGCCTCACCGGCAAGGAATTTTCCAATTACCGCCGCGAGCTCGACATGGAGCGTTCGCTTGCCCGCGTTACGTTTGAGGCGGGCGGCGTACGATTCACGCGCGAAGCGTTTGTCTCCCAACCGGACAAGGTCATGGTGGTGCGCCTTGGGGCGGACAAGCCAAAGGCCATCTCATTCATGCTTTCGACCACGCAGTGGAAGCCCGTGTATAAGGCAAATGACAAGCTAGTGATGTCCCGCTCATGGTTTTCGGAAACGCAGATGCCGCTTCCGCCGCCCGTCGTCGAGGTTCAAGGCGATGAGTTTGTCCTCAGCGGGCGAGCGTTGGAAAAGCTGCACTCCGCCGGGATTTATGGGGTAAAGTTCGAAACTAGGATTAAGGCGCAAGTCGAAGGCGGTACGGTGCATGCGATCGATAAGTCGCTTTCGATCGAGGGCGCCGACGCCGTCACTCTTTTGGTCTCGATAACGACTGACTTCCGCGGCATGGACTACCGAGGTATCGGTCAGCGGCGGATTGCCCAGTCGGCTAAAAAGACCTACACGCAGTTGCTCGATGCACACCTGGCCGACGTCCGGCCTCGGTTCAACCGCGTAGATCTGACTCTTGCGAACGGAACAGACTCGCTTGCTGCATTGCCCACAGATCAGCGCATCAAAGCTCGCAAAGAAGGTCGGTCCGATCCCGGTTTGGATGGGCAGTTCTTCCAGTTCGCGCGCTATCTAACCCTCGCCGGTTCGCGCCAGGATTCTCAACTGCCCATGCCCCTTCAAGGCCTGTGGGCCGATGGCGTTTGCGCGACCTATGGCTGGAGCGATGACTACCATCAGGACATCAACACCCAGCAGAACTACTGGCTGGCGGAAGTCGGTAACCTTGCCGAATGCCACCAGCCGCTATTCGACTATATCAACCAGCTCCGGCTCAAGGGCCGCAATTCTGCCGGCATTACTTATGGCGCGCACGGCTGGTGCGCCGACATTACCGCCAACGCCTGGGGAGCTTCTCCCGACCAGCGCAATTCGCCTGCCTGCGGCGCCTGGGCGGCCTCCCACCTGTGGGAGCATTTCGCGTTTAACCGCGACCGGGATTATCTGGAAAAGACCGCCTATCCGATCCTCAAGGAGAGCGCCCAGTTCTTTCTTGACGTGATGGTCAAAGACCCAAAGACGGGCTGGCTGATAACCTGCCCTGCCTATTCTCCCGAAGATCATTTTCCAGATCCGGTCACCGGCGAGCAACGCACTGCCACGGCCGGCAACACCGGTGACACAGAGATCGTTTATGAACTATACCGGCAGTGCATCGAAGCCAGCCGCATTCTGGGGGTAGATGCCGGTTTCCGTGAGCAGCTTGCCAAAGCCCAAGCCGGGCTGCCGCCACTGGAGAAGCTAATCCACCGGGACGGACGCTTGCAGGAGTGGATCGATCCTGCGTTCGACGGAGAATTTCCACGCCGTCATCGCCATTCCCACCACCTGCTGGGTCTCTTTCCTTTTGACCAAATCACGCCCGAAAAAGCGCCAGTGCTGGCGCGAGCGGCGCGGGCCACGCTGGACGAGAAACTTAGGAACCTCGAGGATACTGAATGGACGCGGGGCAACTACATTATTTTCTTTGCCCGGCTGCACGATGCCGAAATGGCTTACGCTCAATTGAACGCGGAATTTAAGAAATGGGTTCCCGGCGGCAGCCTGATGACGGTTTCCAACGCCAGGGACATTTTTTGCGTGGACGGCAATACCTCGGTGGCGGCCGGGATGGCGGAGATGCTCCTGCAATCGCACGGTGGGGAAATCAAGCTCCTGCCCGCGCTGCCTGCCGCCTGGCCGTGCGGATCGGTGAAGGGCCTGCGCGCCCGCGGCGGTTTCGAGGTGGATATCGAATGGGCGGACGGCAAGCTGAAAGCCGTTGCCATTCGCTCGCTCCAAGGCTCGCCGCTCAAACTTGTTTACGCGGGAAAAAGCATTGAACAAGCGACCGGGATCGGCGACCGTCTCATCCTCGACGCGGAACTCAAGCCTAAGAACTGATTGCTCCCGTGTTACAAAATCCCCCAGATACAGTATGAACCGATTCCTCAAAATTCTCCTCTTTTCATGCCTCATGCTCTCGGTGGCGCTCGCCCCCCAATGGCTTGAGGCGGGCGAGATCAGCCGCAAGACGGACTTTTACCTCAACGTCAGTCAGGAAACCCGCGGCAATGAACATGGCAGCGAGAGCGGGTTGCCCGGCCCCGCCTGGAGTTATTGGCTCGCTCCCGATTACTATCGATTTCTAGACAAAGAATCCGGAAACCTCGACTACGGAAAACTGTTGAACTGCGCCAATCTCCGACCGGTGCAAATCGCGGGAGACATGACTTTCCAAACCATCAAGCGCAACGAAAAAGGCCGGCTTTGCCACGATTACAGCATTAGCGCTGAAGGCGTGTCTTTGTATTGGAGCGACTACACGGCTCCATCCGGCAACTCTCTCGCTTACGATGCCAAAGGAACCAATTTTCAGGCATCCGCTTCCATCAATTGGAAGATCAACCACGTCCCGCCCCACAGCGAACTCTCGTGCAGCGCCGTGGTCATCAAATTTCGGGTTCCAAAGGCGGGCCGCTATTCACTCAGGGGCAATCTCAGCTATCTGAGTGAGCAACCCGCAAAGGATGCGGTCTTTACCGTCGGCGTTCTTCGCAAACCCGGCTTTAGTCTTCTCTTCACCCATGTCTTTGGGCAGGAGACGCCAGCTTCCGAGTCAAAGCTGTTCAAGGTGCTGGACCAGGAACCCAGTGTGCAAAACCAGAGTCTGGCGCTGGGCGATGAGATCATTTTCTTTGTTGGCAGTCCTAACGGCAATTCGTTGAAGCTCAATATTATCGACGACGATGTCCGGATCGTTTCCGAGGATCTGCCTCCGGGTCATGCGATATCCAAGAAGGCGCGAGTTCTATCCCTGCTAAATTTTGCCAGCCCGGACCTGGTGGGAGTAAAGGCCGCCTACGAGACAGGCAGGATTGACGATGCATTCGAAAAATTTAAAGCTGTCCTGGCCGAGCGCGTGAGCGCGCTGCCGCCGGTCGTCAACTTTGGCTTCTGGATCCATGGCAGCGCCAAGGCCGACGAACTGCTTAACGGAGTGCTGACCACGGGCCACTACGGTCTCCTCGGGACGACTACTTACAGCATCGGCAAACCCGGTTCCGTGGACTGGTTCAAGGTTCCCGAAGACGGTTACGATGTCATTTTGCGCGATCTGGCCACCATGCAATGGAGTAACAAACTAGCCGAGGCCTATGCGCGGACTGGCGAAAAACGCTATCTCGATTGCTACCTCGGTTATTGGAGCGACTTCGCCGTGAACTGGTATCCCAGTTTTCAGAGCCACATGCGCGATGCGAAATTTCGCAAACGCCTCGGTGGCGACTCCATTTCCTGGTCAGCCAACTCCCGCCTCTACAACGCCTGGAGACTGGACACTCTTGTGGCTGGTTTGTACTTTGTCTTTCGCCGCGCAAAAGCGGACAGCGCTCTTGCCGCCGTCAGCAACGACAAGCTGGCCGCGATCCTAACCCATTTGTATTTCTGGGAGACGCCGCGTTCGATGCGCTTCCTGCTCGACGGAGGCGGTGTTCCAAACCAGCAACAGCATCTCGCCGGCGGAATGTTCGGCTTGAGTGTTATCCTGAGTGACATGAAAGGAGCCGCCCTTTGGCAAAAGGCTGCGCTCGACAATATCCTGGTTGGATCGGGTTACCTGCCCGACGGCACCGACATGGAACAGAGCTTTAATTACAACAAAGGCCTGTATGAAAAGCTGGAGCGCTTCACAAGCTTTGCGCCGGCGTTGCCTGCCTCTCAACGGGGCGACTGGCTGCCGCGAATGAGGGAAATGGAAAAATATCGCGACTACTTCATGCACGCCATTGTGATGCCCATGACGGGGCAGCCGATTTGCGGAAACAACAACACATGGCCCGAGTATTCAACGCCCGTCAAGCTAATGCCGGGAATTACCGATGCCGTCACCAGCCGGGACTTCAGCAAACTACCGCTCTCCGCGGCAATCAAGGACCGATTCTATGGCGGCAGGAAAATGCCGGAACCAACTTTTCGGTCCGTATATTTTCCTTACGGCGGCTACTATGCTCTGCGCAGCGATTGGACTCCCGACGCCCTTTACAACTTCATGAAGGTTTCCCGTCCCGGTCGTGGCCACATGCGCGAGGAGAACAATGCGGTAACCTTTTGCGCCCTGGGCAGGCAGTTGCTTATCAATTCCGGCGCGAATCCCTACAGTCCGAAGACGATTATTCCAAAATATGGCCTCAGTTCCATTTCTCAAAACACGATTGCGGTCGATGGCTATGGACAGCAATTGAACTTCGAGGCCTGCCCGCCCGCCGCTTACGATACGCCGCTAAACTACCGGTTTCTCGACGGAAAACACTTCTCGTTTGCCGAGGGCGTCTATGACAGCGCCTACGGGGAGTGGAACTTCATGGACCAAGAGCTCGACGGCAAGAAAGTCGTACGCGATGTTCGCCACGCGCGCCAGGTAATTCTCCTGCGCGACGAGAAGCTTTGGATTGTGACCGATATTGTCCGCAGCGAACAGGAGCATTGCTTCACGCAGATTTGGAATTTTCCACCGGACTTCGCACCGGATCAGGTGTCGGCCACCAACGGCGTGATTAGCACCAACCGGCCTGACGATGTCAACATAGCGCTTTACCAGTTCATAGACGGACCGCTTGTCTATGCCAAATATCATGGCTCCAATGCGAGCGGGCGCACGCTGGGCTGGGTGGCCATGCCGGACAAGGCAACTGGCCTGGACGCAACGCCCGCCGTGGACATTCACTGTTCATGGCGGGGCAAGGGCCAGCAGATTCTCATTACCGTCATTGTTCCATTCAAGGGCGGGAACCCAGTGCATGGCATCAGAGCGCTTCGCCGAGGAAAGGCAGAGGGAGTCGAGGTGACGCTTAAAGACGGACGTAATGTCGAGTATCTCTACGGAACTGACAATGCCGAAGCAGTGTTAAAGACCAATAACGCGATGTTCACCATCATTGCCGGCGGGGGCTGCGAAACCGATGCCGGGACGGGAGCTCGCATCAACGTTATTGTGCCAACCGGGTTCCGCTGGGAGTCCGATGGGATTTCCGAAAGGCCAAGCTATCATTAATTATGAAGTTTTCACCGGGAATTTACGAGCATGCAGCCAGGCTGATCGGGCGAACGCCTTGGGAGGTATCGCGTTCGGAAGCGCTGCTGGCGGAGGCGCACCGCACCGCGTACGATATCTACCACCATCCGATGGTGGTGGCGGGAATCGACGTTTATAATTTGGAGGCGGAGGCTTATGGAGCCGTCATCGCCGAACCGCCCGGTGGCAACGTTCCATCCATTGTTTCGCATCCCTGTTCGGAAATCGGAGATCTAATCGATCTGCCGGTTCTCGACCCGCTTCAGCACCCGCGCATCGGCGTTGTCCTGAGCGCGGCGGCTGCATTGCGCAAGGTTTGCCCGGAAGCAACGGTTCGGGTTCCTGTTTGTGGACCGATCGCGCTCGGAAGCGGCCTGCTCGGGATGGAAAATCTTCTCATTGCTTTGCTTGAGGACGAGGAGACAACCGCCGCGGCGCTGAACCATCTCTTGAAGGGACAGGTTCGCTATTTGCAGGCGATCCGCGATGCGGGGGTGCTGCCGATTATCTTTGAGTCCGGCTCCACGCCGCCTCTGATGCCGCCGCGCCTATTTGAACAAGTGGAAGCGCCTCTGTTGCGCCGGCTTTTTGATGAATCCGAAAGAGTTCACGGCGAGCGCCCTCCTTGCATTATCGGAGGAGACGCGGTGCTGGTAGCGGATGCGCTTTTCAATACAAAGCCTGGATTTGTCATCGCGCCCTCGGAAACTGATCAGGCGGCTTTTTTGCGTGCGGCATCCGCGCACCCTGACATTCATGTGAGGGTGAATATGTCGGCAGCCGTTCTCGCCTGCTCCAGCTTTGACTCCACTCAGACCGAAGCCGAGCGCGCGATCAAGCTGGCAAGCTGCAGGGATACTGTTTCCGTGGGCTGCGGAGTTGTTCCTTACCATGCAGATCCGGAAATCGTCTGCCGCCTGCGCGACTTCGTGCAATGCTGCGAAGGTGCATCTATTAGATGATCGCCTAGGATAGAGGAAATCAAGTTTAATTATGAAGCAATACATAACAATCGTTGCGCTATCATTATCCCTGGCAATCGTGACGGCTGCTTCCGCAGCCGGCCGGAACATGGTGCTGTTGTCCGACGCTCCGTGGGAGTTTGTCGCCGCGAACAGCGAGGATGCTCTGCCAGCCATCGATTCCGCGGACTTTGCCAAGTCCGCTTGGAAAAGTGTGCAGGTGCCGCACGTATTTCAAAACCGCCAGAGTTTTCGCGAGCCCACACAGGCCTGGTACCGGCGGGACTTCACGGTGGGACCGGAACTCGCGGACAAGCAGCTTTACCTGGTTTTTGAGGGCGCTGCGACCATCGCGGATGTATTTGTGAACGGAAAGTCGCTTGGCCAGCATCGCGGCGCTTACACCCGCTTTGTCTTTAACGCGACGAAGGCGGTCAACAATGGTGCAAAAAACCAACTGGCAGTCCGCGTGGACAACGATCCAAAAAACACGACGGATTGCCTGCCCGATCACACCTTCAATTACAAGATCTGGGGCGGTCTCTATCGAAAGGTTTGGCTCGTCGCCGTACCGCCCCTTCACGTCGAACTGGAGGATTACGCCTCTCCGGGCATTTATATTACTCCGAAGAACGTCTCATCTGATAGCGCTACGCTTTCGCTGCAAGTGCTTCTCAAGAATAGCGCTTCATCACCGCAGGCGGCTGAAGTTCGCGCGACGCTCCTTGACCCATCGAATGCGCCGGTAAGAGTTTTCACCGCCCGCAGAACGGTTCCGGCGGGCGAGCGCGCCACCGTCGAATTCACCGGCACCGTATCGAGGCCCAGCCTGTGGGAGCCGGCCACGCCCAATCTATACCATGTCAAAGTGGAAGTGCTGCGCAATGGCCTTGTGCTGGACGAAGTCACACAGCCGACCGGCTTCCGAAATCTGGTTTTCGAGCCGCGCAATACGCAAGTGAAACTGAACGGCAAGCCGATCGTATTTGCGGGGACAAATCTGCACCAGGAGATTGAATCCAAGGCATCGGCGATGTCCGACGACGATTTCCGGGCCAACTACGATCTCATGCGGGATCTCGGCATCAACTTTATTCGCCTTCCACATTATCCGCACGCGTCCTTGGAATACGACTTATGCGACCGGCTCGGCATCTTTTGCTGGGCGGAAAACGGCAACAGCAACCGGGAGGACATCCCCGGTCCGACTGCCGACCGAATCACCACGGAAATGGTCAAGCAAAACTACAACCATCCTTCGATCGCCATGTGGTCGGTAGGCAACGAAGCAGGACATCACGAAGAAATGGGATCGTATGTGGCCGACCGCGAAGTGCCGATCGTCAAGGCTCTTGACACGAGCCGTCCAGTCGTTGACGCCCACATGAGATCCGCCAACGCGGATTTTGTTTGCCTGAATTACTATCCTGGCTGGTATATCGCCGATCCGTGGGGCTTCAAAGAGCGACGCTACGTCAGCGAAAATGGCGCTGGAGGCGTCACGACCATTCATTGCGACTACTCCGCTGCTTCGTTCATCAAGGACAAATATGAGCCGGAGGAATACCAGCAACTAGTGGCGGAAGCACGGTTCCAGCTCTATCTCCGTGAGAAAAAGGGTGAAGTTGGCATTTACGCATGGTGGACGATGCGCGATTTCACCGACGTCAAGTATAAGGGATCGCACGGACTCGGATGGAATTCGAAGGGACTGCTTACTTACGCCGGCGACAAGAAAGACGTGTACTATCTCTATCGGTGTTTTCTGCGCCCGAATGAGCCGACGGTGCATATCACTTCCCAGCGGTACTTTCTGCGCACGGGCGCGGCGGACAACGGAATCAAGGTTTACAGCAACGCCCCAAAACTAACCCTGGCACTCAACGGTGAAACGGTCTCCACCCTGACTAACGGCAGCTATATGCAGGCCGGCGGCCACCGCGTGGACAACGTCTTCTTTTGGAAAACGCAGTTGCACACAGGCAGGAACACGGTGGCGGTTTCCGACAACGCGGGTTACACTGATTCCGCTGTGATCTATTTCTATGGAGCAAATGGACTGCCGGAGGTGCCTGTCCACCCACTCGTAACGGAATTGACGACATCCGGCACAAGCAGCCGGGCATATTTCATGGACATGCCCGTAAAAGACCAATGGCCAATCTATTACGACCTTGATGGCACTGCGGACAATTCTTTCGATAGGTTGCCGGAGGAGATTGAAGGCGCGAAATGGATTGCGATGCGTCGCGTCACGAAGGCGGGACAGGAAACGGGCTTGAACTTTAAAGTTACGCATGCGGCAACTGTTTTCGTGATGGCGACACGGCACCCTCAGTCCCCATCATTTTTGGCGGAGGCCGGATTTAAGGAAGTTCCCAGGCCGGGCATTGTTTGGCGCGATAACAACTTGATGCTGGTTCCAGCACAGCTTTTCTCTCGAAAAGCGGTGGCTGGCGAGGTCGTGCATCTTAATAAATCGGATCGCGACGAAATCGTCCTAGTAAAGGAATAGCTCTTCGAGACGGCATTCTTCATACTGTGAACGGCAATGAACCCGCGCGCCAAGCAATAGCATTGGCCATGCCAACCTATTTCGAAAATAAACAACGGAGAAGCTTTTCGGCTACGAACCACTCATTTTTTGGCTGGCCCCGTCGAGCTTCAACCGTTCGGCACTTTCACACTTGGGAAGAGTCACCCTTCGACGCCATGCATGGCTAGGGGAGTCCGAGAGAATGCCGACGCTGCGATCCGCAACTGGCGTTTGAAAGGGGTGGGGGGCAATGAGAGCAAACGCATACCATAGGCCATGCGAAGCACGCCGGAAATAATAATATGCGCCAAAGAAAGCTTCTGGGCTACAGAGGCTGCGCAATTGCGGCTTGCGTCTTACCATCCGAACGCTCCAACACACGGGCTCTCCCCATCCAGTGCTCGTCCCCGTCAACCTCGCGAGATTTGTTTTCCGGCGCGACCAAATCCCGCTGCGAACCGGGTAAAGAACGCGACCTTCTTTGGCCGAGGCGTCCCGCCTCGGCGAACTTTGTGCGTGGAGTCGCCGGAATGCGCGGCAGAGACCGGAATTTCGCGTCGGCGGGACGCCCAATACTGGTTGGATAAGCAGCGGCTTTGAAATCAGAGGGAGATTGGCGTTCGCGCCAGCGTCGTGGAGTGCGGCAGTCCTGTCTT
>Ga0316226_1001107_pt1 | contig 31165 bp, 37 predicted proteins | sample TBH18017metaG_FD_206009 | JGI IMG/M metagenome (GOLD analysis project Ga0316226, IMG submission 206009) | Freshwater microbial communities from Trout Bog Lake, Wisconsin, USA - TBH18017 | ecosystem: Environmental > Aquatic > Freshwater > Lake > Hypolimnion/Profundal zone | place: USA: Wisconsin...
CTTGACGCCAAAGCAGGTAGTCACGCTTTTCCAAATCGGTGGCTACCAATTTCCACAAAATCTGAACCAGTAATTTTTTCACTTGGCACCTCCGTTTTTCTGTTTGCGCTCCTCGCGGCGGTAGTGGGCGATGATCCGCCATTTCTCCCAGACATTGAGCACCCAATAAATGAGCTTCAAAACCAGCAGGACCAGCAGCGCCACGATCAGGAATGTGAAGGCGTAATACTGGAGGCCGTGTTTCACTGCGGTCGGAGCGATGGCGGCGGCGAGAATCATGCGGCACCTCGCTGGACTTTTTCTTTCAAAGCATCCCGAATAATTTTTGAACGGTCGCTATCCAGGGCGGAGACGGCCTGGTCGAGTGCGTTGACGAGATTGATCGGAAGCCATGCCCCGACAAAAACACTTTCGGAAGTTCGCACCGCACCGCGCTTCATTTGCTTACGAAGTTTCATTTGTTAAAGCGACTTTAACTCAATTTAACGCCCTTCCAAGAAAAATCTTGAACTATTTTCAATGGGCGTTAAAACTTAATCATGCCGGGTAAACACGACACAAATAAATTTAAGCTGGTTGGCTGCTATGTTGATGTTGATTTTTTGGCCGATATAGATTCGGTGCGTGGTGAAAAGGGGCGCTCGCAATTTCTTCGAGACGCTCTTCAAGAGAAACTTGAGGCTGCTGGTGTCACTGTTCTGCGTGACAAGGTTGTGGCTCCCGACCGCGCCGGCAAGGGTGGTCGCAAACCGTCGCCAGCTTCTTATTTCAAAACGCCGCGCACCAAGAAGCTCCGCACGCCATGAAAGCTTTCGGCTGGCTTCTAATCGTGGCGGGAACCGTCGCCACGCTGTTTTTCTTTTTCCTGTTCGACACGGGCGTGGCCGTGCCGGGTGGCTTCGGCGTGTTTTCCCGCGTGAACAACCTTGGGCTGATGGGTGATCGGCAGTCCGGAATTTTAATTTCGCTGGCCGCGCTCATCATCGGCGTGCTGCTGGTGCTCTTCGCCCAAAAGAAATCGCCGCCGCCACTGGCACCGGGCGACGGCGAGCCGGTGAATTATCAGGCGACGCTGCCGGAATTCGCCAAGCGCGAGCCGGTCTCCGAAAAACGGTTGCGCGCGATCCTCGAAAAGCAGAAGGCGCCGAAATAATTTGTCAACCGGGGTGAACACCTGACCGGGTTTTACCTAATGGCGCGGAGCGGCGTGCTTAAATAATTTTCTCGCCCGGTTGCCGGCGGCTGTGATTTAATGCCGGCACACGGAGGGCATCCGCCTTCGCCCGGCTGCGGCGCGACAGGTCTTCGCCTTCCGTTTTATTTTTCAAAAAAAGCAGTAATCCCCACCGTGGGCGAACATCGCCTGCGGTGTTTTGTTTTACTGCGGGCGTGCAGGGCAAACTTTCATTCAACCAGACTTCGCCGGGCTTCGTCCCGGCAAGCCAATTTGAGACCGCTGGTTCCCGGCGGTCTCACCAGTCGTGCGGAATGTTCCCGGTTTGCCCTCCGTGTTCCCGTGCGGCTGGCCCTTTCCAGGGCGGCACCATCGCCGCCATTAACCAAACAGTAAACCTCCGATAATCCTATGAAAAATAAAATCACACTCCTCAAAGTCTCACTCCTGACGGGCATTCTCGCCATGGGGTGTTTCACCCAGGGCTGCGCCTCGGCGCACGTCAAGTCCGACACCGCGCACCACCTCGTCGCGCACGGCATCGCGCTGCCGCCCGGCTGGTCGGCCATCGTGCCGAACGTCAACAACTCGGCGGCCAACAACCAGCTCAACCAAATCACCTTCACGGCCGCCGGCACGAACGCGCCGGGATTTTTCAGCCCGCGCCCGCTCGTGTTTGTCGCCTACGACGAGTCGTGGACGGATGCCAGCGCCGGCGGCGGCACGTTTGTGCTGACCGACCCGAAGGCCAGCAGCCTGAACTTCTCGCACTCCAACCAGAACGCGCTCGGCGGCGGCCGCACGACGCAGGTGGGTGAGATTGATTCCACCATCACGACCAACTCCGTGGCGATGGTCACGGCGGTCGGCAAGGCGGTGGGCGACGCGGCGGCAGAGATCATCAAGCAGACCACGCCGGCCGGCGCGGCCAGCGGCGCGGCGGCGGCGGTGGCGCCGGCCAAGTAATCAACCGCCAAAAACACCAGGCGATGAAAAAGAACACAAAAGTTAGCTGGCTGGCAGAGGGCGCAACGGTGCGGGGAACTGGCGTCACAATCTCTGACGAGGACGAAAATGGAACAATCCTCGTTGCCGTGGACAAAGGCGTATTTGAGAACATACCCCTCGCTTACCACATGGTTATCCACTGCACCGTGACCTGGCTCACCGTCGAGTGATTTCCTGAAATGAATCTCCTCGCCACCAAGTTTGACATCAGCAACGCCAGCGCCTGCGCGACGGCGTCGGCGGTGGCGTATCAGGACGCGCCGACCGTGCGGTGCGACCGCACGGACACGCAGGTGGTGGTGGTGGAGCTGCCGGACTGCCGAATCGTGGCGTTTCGCGGCACGGCCAATTTACGCGACTTCATCACCGACGCGCAGTTCTGGCGCGAGACGCTGGTGGAGGAGGCGGACGGATCGGACTGCCAGGTGCATTGCGGTTTTCTCGCAGCCTATGAAAGCATCATCGAGGAGCTGACGGCGCATCTGCGCGGGCTGCCTGAACTGCCGATCTTCATCACCGGGCATTCGCTCGGCGGCGCGCTGGCCATCCTCGCGGCGCTGGAATTGAAGCGGCAGAAATTCCCGATTGTCCAGGTCTATACCTTCGGCCAGCCGCGCGTCGGCAACGGCGCGTTCAAGCGGCTTTACGAGTGGTCGCTCGGCCCGGTGACATTCCGCGTGGTGCATGAGGAGGACATCGTGGCGCGCATCCCGCATCTGCCGATGTTCACCGATCCCTACCGGCACGTTTGCACCGAGGTCTTGATTTCATCCGTCACCGGTCAGGCCGTCATCGGCCCCACGGTGGCCGCGCTGCTCTGGTCGGACGCATGGGGCCTGTATCGCGCCTGGCGTGCGGGCGGCGTGCCGGCGCTGCTGGACAACTGTTTGGACGACCACCACGTCCGCCACTACGTCAACGCGTTTTTACCCAAGGATAATTTGTGACCGAGCAACGCGCCAAACCCATCCTGCGCTGGCAGGGCAGCAAGAGCCGGATGCTGAAACATATCTTGCCGCTGATCCCGCCGCACGTCTGCTACTGCGAGCCGTTCTTTGGCGGCGGCGCGGTGCTGTTTGCGAAGATGCGTTCCTCGACCGAGGTCATCAATGACATCAACGGCAACCTGATCGCGCTCTATCGCAATCTCCAGTTCCATCTGCCGGCGCTGCTCGGCGAACTGGACTGGCTGTTCGCCAGCCGCCAGAACCTGCACGACTTCGTGGAGCAGCCGGGCCTGACCGAGCTGCAACGCGCGGCGCGGTTTCTCCTGGTGAACCGCACGAGCTTCGGCGGCAACATGCACAGCTTCGGCGTGGCGAAGACGAAGGGCGGCGGCGTGGGCTTTGACCACACCAAGGTTTCCGTCCTGATCGGCGACGCGCACAAGCGTTTGAACGGGGTCGTTGTGGAAAACATTTCCTACGACCGCATGTTCAAAAACTACGACTCGAAGGACACGTTTCATTTTATCGACCCGCCCTACCAGAATGCGACCAACGGTGGCTACAAGGGCTGGGACGAAAAACAACTGACCGCGTTCCGCCGCGAAGTCGGCAACCTCAAAGGCCGGTGGATCGTGACGCTGAACGACAGTCCGTTCACGCGCGAGCTTTTCTCCGGCTGCAACCTGAAGCCCATCGTCACCCAGAACCGCGCCGTGAATGCCCGGACGCATTCGGCGCAGACCTTCGGTGAACTCATTATCACGCCCAAATAAATATGTTACTCGCTGAAGCAACGAACGAATTTGCCGGGCAATGGGTGTTCATCGCCATCGCCGTGGTGGTGGGCATCGCAACCATCCTGGGCGTGGCTGCGTATTTCGCCACCTCGCGGGAACTGACCACGGTGGTGGACGCCATGGACACGCTCACCAAGACCATCGCCGAATCCAACAGGCTGAACGAGCAGCGGGCGAAGGACCTGCATGACCGGCTGAACCCGATTGCGGAGCGGGTCAGCAACAACGAGGGCAAGATCGAGGCGTTCGAGTTGAGCTTTGAAAAATTCACACGGGTCATCGAGGCCAACGCCCGGGCGAGCAACGACACCATCCGGGCCTTCACGCAGTCGCTGGAAACTTTCGCCCGGGTGCTGGACCAAAATTCACGGAGGGAGCACAAATGATCACGCGCGCCGAACTCGAAAAAAACATTTTGCTCGTGCTGAACGCGGCGGACGGCGTGCCGATGCCGGAGTCGGCGCTGGTGCGCGGCGTGCAGGCGCTGTCGCGGCCGGACGCGCCGTCAATTAGCGACGTGCTGGACGCGCTGAAGTTTGTTGAATCCAAAAAATATGCGGACGCGGCCAGCGTGGACCTGGAGGAACGCTCCTGGACCCTGACGACCGCCGGAATCCACAAAGCCCGGAAACTCTGATGCGCCATGCCCAAACAAAAGAAATCCAAGCTGGACCAGTATGCGGTGACGCTGCTGGAAATGGACGACGCCAAAAAGACGCTGCCGGAAATCCTCGCCTGGCTGAAGGAGGAGGGCGTTTCCGTCGCACCGTCCACCTTGTCGGTCTATTTGGAATCTGCGCGTTCGGCGCGCTTGAAGAAAAAACTTTTGGGGCAGATCACGTCGGGAGCGCGGCAGTGCCGGGAAGTGGAGAAGGAATTTGCGAAGAATCCCGCGCCGGAACTGGAGACGCTGATCAAGCTGCACCGGGTGCTGATCCTTCAGCTCTCGACGCAGGGCAACGCCGACCCGGAATTTTTGAAGCTGTCGGACCAGTTGACCAACACGGTGCTGAACTGCATCAGCGCGCAGACGAAGGCCGCGTTCAAAGAACGGGAAATTTCCCTGAAGGAAACCCAGGCGGTGGAGGCCAAGAAATCCGAACAGCAGAAGGCGCTGGAGTATTGCCTGGCGGAAGCCAAGGGCACGCCGGCCGAGGAATTATTTACCCAGGCATTTTTGGCCTTGAAGAAAGCCCGGAACGCGAAATGAAAAAACAACGGGACATCCTGGAGATCGGCGACGGCGCGCTCGGCGCGCTGGGGAAGATGTCCATCCCGGAGATCCGCCACTTCCGCGACTTCCTGCTGCAGCAGGCGCGGGTGCCCACTTCGGATTTCAAGCGCGCCGGCGAGTTCGATCCGTTTTCTTTCTTCGGCCGTGAGATCCTTTTCGAGGCGTGCCGGGTGCTGGATGAAATTCTCGGCAGCGACACCGGCGAGCCGCTGAAGGATTCCACCTTCGCGCTCTGCGGCGGCGCGCAGTTTGGCAAGACGATCCTTGAACTCTATCTCGCGGCCTATATCACCTCGCAGCGCTTTTTGAACGTGGGCGTCTATCTGCCTGACGACGGCCTGGCGGACGGCATTGTGGACATGAAGTTCCGGCCGGTCGTCCTGGACAACATCGGCTGGCTCTCGCAGATGACGCAGATCGGCAAGGCCGTGAACAAGTCCGGCAAATCGGTGAACACCAAGGGCGCGTTCATTGTGACCGATGGCAAGCGCAAGGCGTCGGGAATGTTTCGCGGCCTGAAAAAAGTTCCGACCACCTTCAGCGCCGACGTGGTAATCCGCGACGAGGAGGACGACATCCCGCGCGCGAACGCGAAGTTCCTCTCCGGCCGTATGACCGCCTCGCAGCTCCGGCTGCAGATCGTGGTGGGCACGATGCGCGTCCACGGCGCGGGCCAGAACAAACAGTTCGAGGCCGGGAGCCAGGGCGTAAAGCTCATCGGCCCGGTCGGCGCGAAGATTCCCGCGAAGCTCATCACCGCCAAGGCGGATGATTCTTGCGTGGTGGTTTCAGCCGTGCCGCCCGGCTGGATCAACCCGGAAGAAAACTGGCCGCAGATTTGCCGCGTGCAAATTGGCGCGAAGCCGTCGCCGTCCGATCCGCGCCTGACTTACGAGGGCGATTTCCGCCACGCCAATTCCACCGAGGTGGCTGCCGTCTATGTGCCGGACGGCAAATACTATTATGCGCACCCGGAGACGGGCGAAGAACTCGACGCGCACATGACGGCCGTCCACTACCGGATGCCGGAGCGCATCAAGCAGCGGCGCTGGTCGCTGCGCGTGGCGCAGATCGGCACGCCGGCGATTGACCTGGCACAGATCGTCTCCCATTGGACGCGGGCTGTGATGGACGACGAGGAGATGATCGCCTTCTGCTGCGACCGCAAGGCGATGCCCAAGAGCGCGGCGCAAAGCCTCTCGCCGCAAATCCTGAACCGTTCACGCGGCGTGACGCCCTTTAGCTTCGGCACACTGACGCCGGAAAAAATCCGCGTGGCCGGCCTGGACACCGGCGGCCGCTGCTGGCTCTACACCCGCGAGATCCACAGCCCGGCGGAAAAGCGTTGCGTCGCGGTGGACAAGATTGCGCTCGGCGACATGGTCGCCCGCGTGCGGCTGCTGTGCGAGGCGCGCGGCATCTCGGCGCTGATGATTGACGAGAACCCGGCCGTGGACGAGGCGCGCACCCTGGCACTGATCCTGAACGGCCTGGACACGCTGGCCAACTGGCCGCGCGTGGATTTCAAGTCCAAGGACTCCAGTTTTTCCTGCGGCAAGTTGTCCTGGGACGGCGGCCGGCAGGAATGGCGCGGGCTCAAATGCGCGGTCGTGCGCTTCTCCAAGAAGCAGCTCGGCATGGGCATCGAGCAGGGCGCGGTGGAGTTTGACCAGGGCGGCCAGAAAAAGTTTGTCCCCTACATCGCCTGCAACCGGTTTGAATCCATTGACCGCGTGGTGAAGGAATTTCTGACGCCGTCCGAAAATGTCATTGAGGTAGTGAGCATCGCCGGCAAGCGCACCGTCCGCCAACAACCGGTCATGCGGCTGCCGCTCCGCGCGCCGGGCGCCCCAGGCATCCTGGAAACCCTCGACGAGCATCTGTTGACCGGCAGCCAGCGCGCCAAGGAAGAGAAGACCGGCGAGCTGGGCGACTACGTGGACAAGTGTGACAACCATTTTCTGTTGGCGGATGCCTATAGCGGGCTGGCGGAGGTCTGCGGTGTGGGCGGCGGCACCGGAAAATTCGCCTATACCAAAATCAATTTACCCGGCCGGAATGGCTTGGGTCGCTCGAAAGGGTTAATGGGATGAGCAACTGCGTTACAACCACCATTTTTCCCGAGTGCCAGGACGGCCAAGGCGGCGTTTTGGCCGTGTTGACCCGCCATGGGGGGCATCCCGCGCCCAGAGGGGCAGCTAACGGCCAGCTAATGGCCTTTAAGAAGGGGGTTAGCCATGCGTAAATCCGCCAAAAAGGGTGGGGTGAAAACCATTGGGCTGGAAACTGCCCTGGCCGGCGTTGTCGCCACCTTCCAAAAACTGTCCGGCAAGGATCAGCGCCGGTTCGCCAATGCCGTCTCCAACGAGTTCCCGACCAACCCCAAGCTCGGCAACTCCTCGCGGCAGTCGCGCGGGGCGGATCAGCGGCCGGCCACGAGCCAGTTCGGCAAGCCGCCAACCCGAGGTTCGGGGTCGCCGGACCAGGAAGATTATTTCCGGCAGCCGCGCAACCGGGGCGGCCAATATAAGAATGCGCCCGACGCCAGCATCACGCCCGGCCGCGTCACGCTCTCGGTGCGGATGCGTAATAATCCGATCAAGGGTCTGACCTTCGAACGGCTCGTCACGGCGCTCGACCAGTGGCGGCTCGGTTTCTTCCGCAGCGCCGGCATGGCGTGGGACACGATGGAGCGCCGCGACTACCAGCTCCAGATCTGCCGGCCCAAGCGGATGAAGAGCGTCGCGCGCCACGGCTACGACATCCTGATCCGCGAGGACGTGGACGATTCGCAAAAAACCCTGGCGCAACAGCAAAAGGATTTCCTCGACAATTTTTACGCGAATGTCTCCGCCACGACCGCGCTGAACCCGGACGAGGAAGGTGGCTTCTCGCTGCTGGTCCGGCAGATGATGGACGCGATCGGTAAATACTTCGCCGTCCACGAGATCGTCTGGCAGCCGATGGCGGCCGATGATGCCACCGAGGGCGGCGAGCTGACGGCGAAATTCATCTTCTGCCCGATCTGGTGGTTTGAGGGCACGCGCGGGAAGCTGCGTTTCCTGCCCAGCGAATTTCAGATCTACGGCAACGAGATGATGCCGGGCGAATGGCTGGTGACGTGCGGCGACGGCATCATGGAGGCGTGCAGCGTCGTCTATCTGATGAAGTCGCTGGTGCTGAAATCCGGCCTGGCGTATCTCGACAAGTTCGGGATGCCGGGCATCCATGGCAAGACGGACGCCGTGAAGGATTCGCCGGAGTGGAATGATTTTGTGACGGCGGTGCAGGACTTCGCGCAGGAATGGAGCGCGGTCACCAACCGCAACGCCGACCTCTCGCTCGTCGAGGCCAAGGCCAGCGGCGAAGCCGGCTTTGAAAAGTTCATCGCCGTCTTCGACCGGAGCATCACGCAGCTCTGGCGCGGTGGCGACCTGGGCACGACCAGCGGCAAAAACTCCACTGGCGCGAGTTTGCAGGAAGACGAGTCGGAAATCCTCGAGACCGACGACGCGAAGCTGCTGGAGGAAACGCTCGACAGCAAGGTCACCAAGTTTGCGCTCGCGTGGAAGTTCGGCCCGGACGCGGAACGCCTGGCTTACGTCAAGCTGCGCACCACGCCGCGCCGGAACATCCAGGATGATCTGGCGGTGGACGAGTTCCTCGCGACCGTGAAGGACAAGGATGGCCGGGGCGTGCTGGGCCTGCAGGCGCTCATGGAACGCTATTCCCGTGCGCTGCCGAAACCCGACGAGGACGTGGCGGAAGTGGCCGCGCCGGCACCGGGCACCGGGCCGGACGGCAAGCCGCTCATTCCGCCCAGTAAGACAGACAAGAACCCGGAGTTCGCCAACGCGAACCATCTGGATACAAAAAGCCAGGCGCTCGTCGTCGAGGCCGTGCTGTCCGAGTTTGCCGGCATCAACCAACGGCTCGCCGCCGTGGCGGAAATAACCGACGCGGAGGTGCAGAAACAAAAGCTCGCCGCGATCCTCGCCGACCTGGGCAAGCTCAAAAAGAATCTCGACCACGATCCAGCCGTGGCCAACGCCATCTACAAAATCCTGTCGGCGAACCTCGCCAACGGCATCGCCGGGGAAAAACCCAAAGCATGAAAACCCAATTCGTCATGTTCGCAAACGATTCCACCAGTGCCACGCTGGTCGGCTTCTGCAACGAGATCAGTATCGGCGCGGACGGCTGGGCGATGATTGCGCCCTTCGGCGATCATCCGTCGCCGGCGCTGCTGCCGGACGGCAAGGGCGGCATGAAGAAGGTGCCCGCGATCCAGCGCATTGATAAGACGGGCGCGGACGCGATGGTGGCGACGTTCCACAACGAGCAGCGCGGTTTCCGCAAATTCATCAAGGGTTGCAACATCTACGTCGGCCATCCGCACGTTCCCGGCCTGGGCAAGTTTTATCCGGACAAGGAAGCCAAGGGCGTGTTCGCCGATCTCGAAGTGCGCGCCGACGGGCTCTACGGCCTGCCGGTGTTCACCAACGAAGGCAGTGAGCTGGTGGAAGGCGCCGACCTGGCGAAACGCCTGAAGGCGTTCAGCGGCGACCTGTGCGATTCCGAGGACTGCGGGATGGTCAACGGCAAACCCTGCTACCGGCCCATGAAGATCGTCAGCGCCGGCCTGACGAACAATCCGCACCTGCCCGTCCACTTTTTTAATGCCGACGACACTCTCGCCGAACCCGCTGAAGCGGGGCCGGCAAACGTAAAAACAAACAACACCACAAACACAATGAAGAAAAAACTGATCGCGCTGTTCGCAGCGCTCTCGCTCAAGCCGACGTTTGCCAACGCCGCCGAGCCCACTGACACCGAAATGGAATCCGCCATCGGCGAGATTGAAACCAAGGTCGCGACCTTCGCGAACGACAAAACCGCGTGGGAAACCGCCACGACGGGCATCAAGAAAAAACTGGTCGGCCTCGCCGCCTCGGTGGGCATCACCTTCGCCAACGAGGCGGAGATCACCGACCCGGCCGCCACGATCGCGCAGATCGAGGAGAAGATCAAAGGCAACGCCACCGCGCTCACGGATGCGAACACCCGGTTTGCCAACGAGCGCGCCGACCGCATCAAGGACGAGCTGGCGCTGGGCATCAGCTCCGGCCGCATCACGGCCGCCGAGCAGGCGGACTGGGAACGCCGGCTGAAAACCGAGGCGCAGTTCGCCAACGAGCGCACCGCCCTCCGCGCGCTCGCGGCCAAGGTCAAGACCACGTCCATCACGCTCCAGCGCGGTGGCAAGACGGAACAGGTGGACATCTCCGATCCCAAGGCCCGCGCGACGTTCGCCAACGAAGTCATGGGCGCGATCGCCGTCGAGCTGAAGCTCAACCGCACCAAGGACCACACCCGCATCTATGCCGAGGCCCAGCGCCGGCACCCCGCGCTGTTCGAGGGGATGCAGTCGGTGGACATCAAAATGCCTGGCAAGAAAAAGTAAGCGCGACCGCTGCCACCAACACCAAAAACTAAAATCGAAAACATCATGAAAGAAGAACTGATTAAATTGTTCAAACTGAAACCTGACACCGACGAAGCATTCATCGTTGAGTGCGTCAAAGGTGTCATGGCTGAAGCCTCTGATTTGCGTAAGCAAAACGGCCTGCTCTCGGATGAGAATCAACTCCTGCAGGAGCTGAACGTCGAGAAGCCGGAATCCAACGTCGCGAAACTGGAGAAGCGCATCGCGCAGAAGATTTCCCAGTCGGGCGGCGCGCTGAACCGCGAGCAGGCCGTCATGGCCATCGCCTACCAGGACGAGCACGGCAACCAGAAAAAGACCGCCAAGAAATAATCACCGCCATGCCGCCCCGCAAGGGGCGGCCGGGCACAACCAAAACAACAAACGAAAAAACGAAAATGAAAATGAACACACTGTTCCTCGTCGTCGCGCTCGTCGCGGTTGTGGTCGCCATGTTTGCCTTGGCGGTCGCAGCTATCCAAAAGGCACGCCAACCCCACCGTCGCCAGGTCATCGGCAATGCCAACCGGAAATTCTTCCGCAGTCACATGCGGAAGGTTTATCTGGCACCGCTGCTCATCCAGCGGATGTTCGGCATTCTGCTGGACACGCCCAAGATGAGTGCAGGTTCCGCCTGCTTCGCCAACATTGGTGAGGGCACGTTCGAGCATGGCGTCAAGACCTACATCGCCGACGCGGCCACCGCGAGCCGTTATCTGCTCTACAAGAAGGGCACGGATGTGGACCACTCCGCCATCGCCGGCCTGAACGACGTGGTGCTGGGTCCGTCGAACGACCAGGCGGAAGCAGGTATGCCCATCGCCATCCAGTTGCTCGGCGCGGCCAAGGGCACGCTGCGCGTCCAGACGGACGGCACGATCGCGGACGGCGACTACGTCAAGTCCGGCGCGGTTGGCCAGGCGACCAAGGCCACCACGGGTGACGCCGGCATCTTCGGCATCGCGGTGATCGGCACCGACGCCAGTTCCGCCGCCGGCGACACGATCCAGGTTCGCCACACCCTGCCCAGCAAGCTCGCGTTCTGACCAACGTGACGTTTCATCCAAATGAAAAAACAAAAACATCAAACGACCAAATAAAATGAAAAATGCTACCAAAGTAAAATCGGCCATCTTGGCCGCCGGCGCCAAGCCGGTTCGCTTCGGCAAGATCATCCTGCCGCAGTTCGCCAACGAGATTGACGCCCAGGCGCCGATCGTCGGGCTGGATCGCGGTCAGGGCTATCGCGCCGGCCAGGTGCTGTTCGCCAACGACAGCAGCTTCCACCCCACCAGCTACGATGAACGCCTCTCTGGCTTCATGAACACGAACCCGCGTCTCGCGGCGATCTTCGCCAACGATTCGCAGTTCCTCGAAACCTTCTACAGCGAGCCGCTGACGAACTTCACCACCGGCTGGCGCGATCCGAACGACATCGAGGCGACCCTGCAGTTCTTCGCCCCGGCTGTCCCGGTGGGCCGCCGCTTCGAGTGGAAGGCGGCGAACAACGCCGAGGAGTTCATGTCCGAACTCGTGGACGACCAGCGCGCGATCGGCGCGGACTTCAAGTCCGTGAAATACACCGGCACGGACGTGAACGACAAGACGCTCAACCGTGGGCTCACGCTGATCGTGGACCTGGACAACGTGTCCGACACCGGCGTCGGCGCGGGCCAGGTGCCCGGCTGGCAGCAGAACGCGGTGGCCAAGCTCACCCGCCGGCTCTACCGCAACAGCTACCGCCGCGCGCTCGCGGCGATCAGCGCGGCGGCCGTGAACAACAACCTGGTCTGGGCACCGCAGCCGGTGAACCCCGGCGTGGTCCCGGTGAACCCGGACATGGACGTGGTGGCCGACCTCGTGGCGCAGACGAACATCACGGGCATCCGCAACAACCGCGTGGCCTATGGCGACACGGCGGCGCTCTACCGCCAGCAGGCGTATGGCGCGCAGAACAACCCGGCCGGCTACCTTGGCTACGGCACGAACCCGGAGGCCGCGCTGGCCGCCGCGCTCGGCGTGGACAAGGTCTATGTCAGCCGCGAACGCTACCAGTCCGGCGCGACCGCCAAATCGGAAATCCTGGGCGCGAAGGTTTATTCCTTCTACGCGCAGGACAACGTGGACACGGAAGACCCGTCCAACATCAAGCGCTTTGTCTCGACCTTCGACGGCGAGCAGGGCGGCGGCCTGTTCCGGGTGTATGTCCAGCAGATCAGCTCCAAGCTCGTCGCCATCACGGTCGAGTTCTACGAGAAGATTGTCATCACCTACGCCGGCGGCATCCGCCAGCTCACCATCGCCAACCAGTAAAAAACATCGGGGCGCGGCGGCCTTCGCCGCGCCCCACAAATTATTAAATTAAAACGACCATGAAAAAATTATTCTGCATCCTCGCCGCCGCCGCGCTGCCGCTCCTCTGCAGCGCCCAAGCCGTGGCCCCGAAAACCTATCCGCTCACCAACTCGCTGTTCAGCATCGCGGGCGGCGCGGTGGCCATCCCTGGCAGCGGTTCCACGAACCTCTACACGCCCAGCTTTCCCATCTGGCGCGGGCGTGGGTTCGCGCTGCACAGCTCGTTCTGGGGCACCAACGCCGGCACGGACAACCTCACGTTCACGTTCCAGACGGCGACGCCCTACACCAGCGCCGGCGTCACGCGCACCAACTGGAGCACGGTCGGCGGTTCCGCGCCCACGGTGGCCATGAACGGGACCACCATCGTCTATGGCGACACCTTGGTGCCGCCGACGACGCTGGACAACGAGGCGCTCTGCCGGATCTCCGGCGTGGCCAACGCGCACGCCAGCACCGTGTGGCTCGACCCGACCAACACGTTCATCAGCGTCACGCCGTAACCAATCGCCGGCGGCGCGCCGCACGACCCGCGCCGCCGGCAACCTTTGAAATAAAATGCCACGCTGGATCGCCATCACGATTGCCGACCTTTACAACTCAAAGGTCGCCCCGCTGATCACCGCCGCCGACACCACGGCGCTGGCGCCCGGCCAGACCGGCCGCGTGGCTGGCGTGATTGCGGACGTGACGCTGGAGATCCGCCGCAAGGTGGCGAGCGCGAACCAGCTCGACGCGGATGTGGCCAGAATCCCCGGCGGCCTGAAACCCCTCGCGGTGGATATTATTTTCTGCCGGCTGAAGGTGGCCCTGGAAATGGACCTGTCGCCGGCGGAGGCAGAAAGCCTGAAGAGCCGCCAGCGCGACCTCGACCGGATCGCCAGCGGCATTGACATGGTGGACGCGCCGGACAATCCGATTGCTTCCGGCTCGGTGATGCAGAGCAGCAACCCGGTGCAGTCGCGCGCCGACGAACGCCGGGCGACGGCCAAGAAAATGGGGGGGCTGATATGATCGCCGTCGAACCCATGCCCTTCTCCGAGGCTGTCAAGGCGCTCGCGGAAAAAAACCTGCTGGCCGATTACATGACCAGCGCGGACATCCGCGCGCTCGATGCCGCGCTGAAGAACCAGTCGTTTTTCTCCGCGCAGACCACGGATGAATACCTGCTGAAACTTTACCAGGACCGGATCGGCGGGCTGCTCAACCCGGTGCGCGTGTCCGGCGCGGCCACCACGGAATACAGCCCGGCGTATGTCGCCCGCGCCATCAAGGATTTTCTGGCCTCGGTCAACTACGCACCCGCGCCGGAAGATGCTGGGACCATCAAAGATTTGGGCAGCGACGCCCGCGTGTCGCTCGTGCTGCAGACGAACAAGCAACTCGCCCAGGGCCAGGGCAACTGGCTCCAGTCGCAGCGCGCCGGCGTGCTCGACAGTTTTCCGGCCGACGAACTGTTCCGCCTCGAGGAGCGCGCCAAGAAACGCGACTGGCTCGCGCGCTGGCGGCTGGCCGGCGAGCAGACCGACGATCCCATCGGCACCGGCTGGACCATCACGCCGGCCCTGCGGCTGATCGCGCTGAAGAACCATGACATCTGGAACTGGATCGGCTCGTCGGAGCTGTTCGACGACGCGCTCGATGTCATCTGGCCGCCGTTCGCGTTCAACAGCGGGATGTGGGTCAAGGATGTTTCCCGCGCGACGTGCGAGGAGATTGGCCTGCTCGATAAAGGCGAGGCGGCGCCGGAGCCGGCGAACATCGTCTCTGCCATCGAATCCTTCTCCAACAAAATTTCAAAGTTCGCCGAGGAGGTGGCCGCGTGAGCGCGCTCATCGTCAGGGTGCAGTCCGAGGCGCTCACCGCGCTGGGCGCGCGCGCCCGCGCCGCGCTGGTGGAAGAACCCATGGCTGACGCCGGCGGCCGCGCCGTGAAACTTTTGCTCGTGGAACATTTCACGGAGCTGAACGAGGAGCGCCATCGCGCCGGCGGCGAACATTTTTATGCGGACGCCGCGCGCTCCGTCCAGAACCCGGAGACCACCGGCGGGCAGGCCACGATCGCCATTGACAAGATCGGCCTGGCGCAGCGGCTGTTTGGCGGGACGATCCGCGCCATCAACGGCAAATATCTCGCCATCCCGGTGGAAGGCACCGACGCCGTGGGCAAGGTGCCGGCGGATTTTACGAACCTGCAATTTTTCAAGACCAAGCGCGGCGGCGGCCTGAAGCTCAAGCGCGCGGTGGCCTCGGTCGTCGGCCATGTCCGCACCGGAAAAAATAAAGGCAAGTCGCGCAACGAGGCGGACATCATCGGCGACGTGGTGCTGTTCTGGCTCGTGCCGTCCGTGGATCAGGACGCCGACCCGACCGTGCTGCCGGCCGACGAGGAGATGCAGTCGGTGGCCTACGACGCGATGGACCAATTTTTAACCCGACGCCTGGCGTCGAACAACTGACATGGGCGCGCTCTCCAATTTAACCGACGCGGTGAACACCCGGCTCACTGCCGGCCTCCCGAAGTTGAGCAATGCCAACCCGGCCATCAAGCCGCAGATGGCCGGCATTGCGGTGCTGACCGAGGACACCAACGATCTCACGACGAAGATTGCCAAGGCGATTGACAGCATTGGAATGCTGGTGCTGATCGGCGAGCCGCACTATGTGAACGGCACGCCCACCGCGCCGCAGTCCGGGCTGACGGTGAAATTCGCGATCGCCGTGGCCGAGACGCCGATCATCTGGCGCGACGCCGGCGGCCTGAAGCCGAAGTGCAAGGACGTTTCCGAATATGTGAACCAGCTCCTTGCGCAATTCCCCGTGGCCGGCTTTTTGCCGCTGCGCGTCTTGAGAAATGATTTCGTGCCGGACAAGAAACGCAACCTGCGCGAACTCTCCATCGAGGCCATCACCAAGCTGGAACCGATCCCGTAGCAACAAAACAAACAAACAAACATCGCAAACTGAACTGAAATAAAATTATGCAAGCACAACCCTCCGTCATCGCCACTGGCGATTTTCTCTACTTCGCGCCTGCCGGCCAGGCGTTCACCATCCCTGGCGCGGGCACGGTCGCCGTCGCCGCCAAGCCGGGGCCCACCGACCCCATCTGGACCACGTTCGCGCTCGGCTCCGTCAAGAAGCCGGCCACGGACAAGATCACGAGCAAGGCGGCCAAGATCATGGCGCCGATGCCCGGCACCGGCATCATCACCACCAAGGACATCATCCGCACCGAGCATGAGCTGGTGATGAACGTGGAGATGAACGAGCTGTCCCGCCTCGCGCTGGCCGGCTTCTACAAGTCGCCGCTCATCCAGATCGCGGACACCGGGTTCAACCCGCTCGCCGGCGCGGCCAACTTCAAGGGCTGGCTCAAGCGCCAGCGCTACGACGCCACCAACGGCCTCTACATCGTGGACGACTGGTGGGTGGACCTCAATGTCACCGACATCGCGGTCGGCGAAAACAACATCATCAACCCGAAGTTTGAGTTCACCTGGCTCTACTCGGCGCTGGCCGGGTCCGCCATCTGATCCTGACCGTCAACCGCAACCATCAACATCAACTGATTATGTTCGACAAAAAACCAATCGAGGCCATTGACCACAAGAACCCGCCCGCGCCGCACACGCCGGAAAAGCTCTCGGCGCTGACCGCCGCGCAGGCCGCGAAGGACGCCGCCGCCAAGCCGGTGGCCGTGACGCAGTCACCGACGGAAAAACCGAAGCCCTGAACCAAGCCACGCCGGCGCGGGCAGGAGTCTGCGCGCGCCGGCAAATTTATTTATGAAATTCCCGAAATCATTTTTTTGCGGCCTGGCTGTCCTGGTGGCGGCAACCGCCCTCGCGCAGTTCGGCACCAACTATCCCATGAGCATCACCGCCAACACCGCCTTTGGGACGAACGCGCCGGGCAGCTTGACGGCCTCCAACCGTTTTGGGACGAACGCGCCGGGCTGGCTGACGGCCTCGAATTATTTTGGGACGAACGCGCCGGGCAGCTTGACGGCCTCCAACCGTTTTGGGACGAACGCGCCCGGCAGCCTCACCGCCAGCAACACCTTCGCCGGCGGCGCGCAGCGCGTTGGCATCGTCACCACCAACGTGGTGACGGTGGGCACAACCAACTCCACGACGAACTTTGTGGTGCTGGCCGGCAGCATCGGGGCGGGGAGTTATTATTCTACCACCAACACGTCCGTCCCTTACAGGGGCACGAACGGGATTTTCTTTTCCTACAACCCGTCGGCCGGCGGGATGTATGCGATCGAAACCACCTCCAACCAGCTTTACGCCACGAAGATGTTTTCCACCAGCGCGGCGGGAAACTATGGGGACGCCGGCTATGGCACCTGCGTGGTCTCGAACGGCACCGGCACGTTTAGCTGGATCGTTACCACCAACACCACCCTCATCACCACCAACTATCCCTGAAAATTTATGGACCACAAAATGATCACCCTCAACGGCGGCCTGAAACACACCGTCAACCTTGAACCGCTCGCCGACGGCACGCTGCCGCCCGCCGTGGAAATAAAAATCCGCCAGATCCCGGTGCGCGAATATGAAAACGGCTTCCCGCTGGTGGACGACGAGCCGGCGCTGGTCGGCTTTCTCTGCGCCAAGGATAAAATCTGGGCGCTGGGGCTGGCACCGGAATCTTTTGAGGAAGTCTTGACCAAAGGTCGGGAGGTGAACGCGAAAGGTTTTTTTTCCTTCTGCCAGCGCCGTATGGAACGCGCGGAAAAACAAAATGCTTCCATGATTGCGGCGATGGCCACGCTGCCGGCGGACGTGGTGAAGCTGGCGATGGAGACCGGGCTGGCGAAACAAAACCAGTTGCGCTCGCCGACCTTGTCGCCCGGATTTGTGCCGCCACCGGTCAGATAGACCGCGAGCTGGTGGCCGGCCAGACGCTGGAGTGGCTGCAACTGGTGGCGGAGGCGAAGGGCCGGCAGCGGGCGATTGACCTGCTGGAAAACAGCTACGCCGCCCGCGCCGGGCAGGCCACGGAAGACGGATTCAAGGACTTTGTCCGCGAACTAAAAAGCAAAATCAAATGAGCGAGCCGGTAAAAATCATTGTGACCGCCGAGACCGCGCAGGCGGCGGCGGATCTCGCGCGGTTTGTGTCGTCGGCCGGCAGCGGCCTGCGGTCGCTCGCGCCGGCGGCGGAAGGATCGGGCGAGGCGCTGCAAAAAATGCGCGAAAGCTCGATGCTGCTGCGCGAGTCCTTCCACGGCCTGTCGGAGGCCACGGTGCTGCTCGGCGGCGGCCACATGCGGGAGCTGGGCGAAGGAATGCTGGTGGCGCGGTCAGGCATGATGGGGCTGCGCACGCTGGCCATGCTCACCGGGGAGACCATGTCCGCGCTGCTGCTGCCGATCGTCGCCATCGGCGCGGCACTGATCCCGGCCGGCGTGACCGCGTGGCAGGCCTACAAGGCCAGCGTGGCGGAGGCGGACGCCCAGATGCGCGAGATGGCGCAGACGCAGGGGCTGATCGGCCGCAACCTCGCCACGCTCAACGCGGCGCGCGACAAGGGGATGGTGTCCGCCGCCGACTTTGCCTATGTCGAGAAGCTGCTCATGCTCGGCACGGAGTCGGCGCTCGCGGCCGCGCAGGCGCGCATGGCGTCGCTCGGCGTCTCGGCCGGCCAGATTTCCGAATATGAAAAGCTGCTGAAGCTGGAGGGCGAGATGCGCGTGGCCGTGATGGGCCGCTTCGACCAGGAGCGTGACAAGGCCGAGCAGAATTTCCAGAAGCGCATGGCGGAGATCGCGCAGGCGGCCGACGCCAGCAAGATGGCGGCAAACGACCGCGCCGCCGCCGAGCAGCTCGCCCGTGACGAGCTGAAGGCCAAGGGCGACGCGATCACCGCGTCGCAGCAGGCCGACAACAAGGCGCAGCTCCTCAAGGAGATTGACGACGAGCTGTTCTTCCACGAGCAGCGGCTGGCGGCCGGTGAAAAAATGTCGGCGGACGACGTCTTCAACTATCGCGTGGACAAGATGCGCATGGCCGCGAAGGAGGGCATTGTCAGCGAGGAGGCGCTGACCGAGTTTGTCATCGAGGAGGAAAAGAAGCGCGTGGCCGGCCACAAGGAGGAGGAGAAGGCGCTGGCGGAAAAGAACCGGGAGCTGGAACACCAGCTCGTGCTGCAGCAGGAAATCGCGCGCAGCCAGACGGAGGCGAAATTAAAAAGCATCAAGGACAATCCGTTCCTCAATAACTACGAGAAGGGCCAGTCGTCCATCGGGCCGATCCAGTCGCTCATGTCGCAAAACGACCAGAGCATGTCGAGCCTGGCCGACGCCGCCAACAGCACCAAAGATGAGACCGCCAAGCTGGAGGCGATGCAGAAAATCAACCAGCTCATGGGCCAGCAGGTGGACCTGCAGCACCAGCTCGACGAGGCGAAGAACGCGGACAGCTTCAACTACCAGCTCGGCCAGACCATCGTGCGGCTGCAGAACATCGGCACGCTCGCGCAGCAGTCGGCGCAGGCGTTCGCGGCCGTGTGGACCACGGCCACCAACAGCATCAGCCAGAACATCTCCGGCCTGGTGCTGGGCACGGAGACGTGGGGCCAGGCGCTGCGGAGCATCTACAATTCCATCATCACGGAGGTCGTCAACCAGATGGTCCACATGGCGGTGCAGTGGGCGCTGCAGCACACCATCATGGCGGCCATCAGCTCGATCTTCCATGTCGGCGAGGCGGCCAAGGCGGCGGCGAGCCAGGCCACCATTGTCACCATCACCGGCACCGGTGCGGCGCAGCGCATCATCATCCGCACTGGTGAGGCCGCGCACGACACGGCCATGACCGGCACGCAGGTGGGCGTCCACGCGGCCGGCGAGGGACAAAAATCCATTTTTACAATGATCGGCACCGGCATCCGCACGCTGTGGAGAACGATTGAAACGACCGCCCATAATATCGGCGTTGCTATCCGCACCATGTTTCACATGCAAGGCGAAACCATAGCGACCACAGCGACCACGACTGGTGTTGGAATTCGAGTGGCGGCACACGCTGTCGCAGCCGGTGCCGGCGCTGCCGAATCGCAGTCGTCAATTCCTTATATTGGCCCGATCTTGGCGGTCGCTGCCATGGCGGCCATCATCGCCGCTGTGCTCGCGGCGTGCGGCGGTTTTGCCGCCGGCGGCTACACCGGCGACGGCGGCGTCAATGAGCCGGCCGGCATCGTCCATCGCGGCGAATACGTCATGCCGGCGTCGGCGGTGGACCGCATCGGCATGGGCACGCTGGCCGCGCTGCACCACGGCGGCACGGCTTCCGCAGGGGCGGCGCCGGGCGGCGGCGGCAGTGGCAAGGCGGTCTCCGTCTATTCGTTCACCGACCCGCGCCAGATGGCCGACCACCTCCAGAAAAACGATGACCATGAGAAATGGGTCGTGGACGTGATGGGCCGCCACATCCACAAATTCCGCTGACTGCGTCAGTGCCACCATGAAAACTGATTTTGAATCCACCCTCGCGATCGTGCGCGAACTTTCGGAAAACGCCACGCTCCGGCCGGCCGCGAACAAACTGCGCTGCGTGCCGCTGCGGGCGTATGCCGCGCCGCCGGCGCCGCCGGTGTGGAAGTTCAACCGCGAGCTGCTGTTGGAAATCGTAAATCGAAAATGATCCCGGTCACTTTCAACGCTGCCACCGCCTATCTGCTGGACGACCAGCCGGACTGGTCGGCGGCCGTCAGCATCGAGGCGGCGATCCCGGCGAGCTACGAGCGCGGCTTGACGGGCCGCGAGACCCGCCGGGCGACGGGCGACACGCTGCGGCTCAAGTTGAATTACTCGGCCGTGCTCACGTCGCTGCCGGCCATCACCACCTTGCGTAATTCCCTGCAGGCGCTGGCCGCGCAAAATGTTTTGTGCCCGTTCTGGCCGGCTGGGTTCATCGCCGGCGTCACGCCGCCGGTGACAGCCGCGTTCTACGCCACATTCAATGCGGACGGCAGTTTTAATTCCGTGCAGCCTTCCTCCGCGCTGCCTTTCGCGCTGTTCGCCTATCCATTGATGGTGGGCATCCTCCTTGAGAATCCCAATCCGCAGATGCTGGCCGGCGGCGTGCTGGCGGTGGACTACAAATTTTCCGAGAATGGAAATTATCCGCTCACGCCGGCGGCGTTCGCCGCGCCTGACGGGCTGGTGGCGGCCGGCGGGATGCGGCCGCTGTTCCCGTTCGTGCCCGACTGGTCCACGCCGCCCAATTCGGGAGACAGCGAGCAGGACATTACGAGGCAGCCGCTCGGCAACCTGCGCACGCTGGCCACGGCCTACTACGCGCAGCGCGGCCGCCGCACCGCCAAGCAGTCGTTCACCCTGCGCAACAGCGACCCGTTTAATCTGCTCGCGTTCTTCACCACCATGGGCGGCGAGCAGAATAATTTCTGGCTCGGCGCGGCGCTCACCGAGGCGAACCTGGCCGTGAACCTCGGCGCGGCGGACGGCACCATGACTGTGGACAACGTCGCGGCGCTGGGGACCAACGCATATATATTAGTGGGCGACGGCATCAACCGCGTTCCATTGGCCGTCAGCAGCGTGGCGGGCAATGTGTGGACGCTCGCGGCCGCGCCCGGCACGGCATTTAACGTCGGCTTAACGACCATTGAATCGCTGGTGCTCGCGCGGTTTGACCTGCTGAAGCTGACGCTGAAATTTGTCTCCCCGATATTGGCCACCTGCCGGATCCAATTTAAGGAGCTGCCCTGGGAGACGAACGCCGTGGCCGGCGAGACCTACGGCACGACGATGGGCGCGCTGCCGCCCACGGCCAGCTTCTTCCAGTTCACCATGACGACGCCGAGCGGCGTGACGACCTGGTATTTCTGCGGCTACGAGCGCGACCTGTCCGACGGCGTGAACACCTGGCTCTCTGCGCCGATGGAGTTTGACAACATCACGGACACGGCCGACCTCAAGCGCAACGCGACCACGCTCAAGAGCCGCAACTTCGCCGGCAACCCGCTCTCGCTCCTTTTCCCGCTCACGCTGGAGTGGCCGCTGATGCTCCAGATTTTCGAGGGCGACATCAACGCGGCCGCCAGCACCGTGTCCAACCTGCGCTGCTATTTTTATGGCGAGGTCGGCGGCGCGAAGCTGGAGCCGCCGTTCATCACCGCCGAATGCCAGACGCTCTCGCACATCTTCGACCGGCAGATCCCGCGCCGGCAATACCAGGTGACAGACAACTGGTGCCTGTTCGAGACGGCCAACGGGCTGGCGCCGGCGGACTGGCTGTGGAACGCCGTGGTGGTGAGCTATGACGCGCCGACGTGCACGCTGATCGTCGGCACCATCACCAGCGCCAACGGCGCGACACTTGCGGCGCATTATTTTGCGGCCGGCTACCTCATCATCACCGCCGCCGGCTCCGGCGCGCAGCAGGTGCGGATGATCGGCGACAGCCTGGCGATCGTCGCCGGCCAGGTCACGCTGTCTCTCGCCGGCGCGCTGGCCGCCGCGCCCACGGCCGGCGACACCGTCAAGCTCTATCCCGGCTATGACGGCCAGGCCGCGACCGCGCGCACCAAGTTCAACAATTATCAAAAGCGCTTCGGCGGCTTTCCCTTCATGCCGGTCGGCAACCCGACCGTCCTGCGCATCACCCAGCCGTCCGGCGGCGGCAAAAAATAGCAGCGTGACGCTGCACCCAATTATGAAAAACAAAAACATCCTGAAAAAAATCCTGGTTGCGGCCGTGCTTTCGCTCGCGTCGCTCGCCGGCGCGGTCAACTGGACGAACTATCCCGTCGGCACGCCGCTGCCGGGCGACACGTTCCTGTTCGGCGCGCTCACCACCAACCAGTTTGGCGCCCCGACCAACAGCCAGATCACCGCCAGCAACCTGGTCGCGTGGATCGGGAACAATCCGCCGAACGCGCGCACAGCCAACCCGCTCACGAGCGGCGTGAACTACACGTCGCCGCCGATCCCCGGCTGGTTGACGCTGAACGTGATCTACACAAACACCAGCTCGGCGCTCCTGACCAATCTCACGACCGGCGCGCGGCAATACTGCGGCGCGGTCAACGCGCAGGGGACAAACTACGAGTCCGTGTATCTGCGCACGGCGTCCAACAACATCGTCCTGTTCACCAACCAGGCCGGCGTGGTGCCGGTCCTCTCCAGCCAGTGGCAGCCATGAAACCATTTTTCAACAACCCGGAAAAAATCGCGCGGCTGCAGTTCCACGCGCTGGAATGGCTGGACACGCCGTTCATGCCCAACGCGGCCGTCAAGGGACGGGGCGTGAGCTGCCAGATGCTCACCGGCACGATCTACCAGGAACTGGGCGTGCTGCCGGCCGGCTGCACCATCCCGGCAGCGCCGATGGACTGGAGCCGCGCGCAGACCGACAGCCTGCTCGAAAAGGCCGTGGCCGGCTGGCCGCAGTTTGTTTCCCTGCTCGCCGGCGAGGCTGCGCCCGGAGATTTGCTGGGCATCCAGATCGGCGGCTGCGTCCACCACTGCGGCATCGTGCTGGGCGTGGACGGAAAATTCATCCACTGCCTGCGCGGCCACGGCGTGGTGTTGAGCAATGTGCGCGACGCGAGCTATCTCCAGCGCATCAAAAAAATCTGGAGGCCAATGCTATGATGGGCAATTCCTCCAGTTCGCCGACGGCCAAGGCGTTCGGCATCCAGGACCAGATGACCGCCAACCAGCAGCAGGCGCTGCCGGTGGCCTACGTCGCCGGCACGCGCAAGCTCGCGGTGAAATGGCTCACGCCGATCTACAACCTGCGCAGCGCGCCGGCGCCCAACCAAATGCAAGGAAAGAAATAATATGGGCGGCGGCGGCAAATCCGGCGGCATGGGCCAGACGTATGACTACTTTGGCACCATGGCCGGCGCGGTGTGCATCGGGCCCGGCGAGGACCTCGTCGCCATCATCATTGACGGCGCGGAGGTCTGGCCCAAGGGCACGGCCTGGGCGGTGGGCGCCACCTGCACCACCGGCACGCTCTACGTCTTCGACGCGCAGACCTGGAAATGCACCAGCACCCACGTCGCGGCCAACAACAACGCGCCCGGCACGGACGCCAGCACGCCCGGCTGGGTGAACGAGGGCTGGACGGAATATGTCTTCACGCGCAGCGCGGAGATGTTTGACGACTTTTCCATCACCGCCAGCGACGGCACCTATTATGGCGTGCTCCGTTTTTATTGGGGCACGAACGCGCAGACGGTGGACTCGCTGCTGACCACGCTGAACAACGACGGCGGCGTGAAGGGCCGGCTGGGCTATGGCGACCAGCATCCCGACTATCAGGGGCTGGTCTATGTCGTGGTGCGCGATTTCCTGCTCGGCCAGCAGGTGCAGTCCGGGCCGAACCTTGAGATCGTCGTGCGCCGCGCGCCCAGCCAGGCGCTCGTCACTGGCGCGGCCGCCGGCATCACCGACGGCCAGGCCAACCTCGCGGCCGTCGCGGCGGAAATTTTGACGGATGAAAACTGCCTGGCGCTGCCGGCGGCGATGATTGACACCGCCAGCCTGCAGGCCGTGGCGGACTACCTGCAGTCGCAGCAGGCGATGTTCGGCGCGAGCGTGCTGATTGACTCGATGGAAACTGTCACCGGGTTGTTTGACCGGCTGGTGCAGATGTTCGACGGCTACATCCGGTTCAATCCCACGACGCAGAAAATTGAGCTGGGCGTCTATCAGCATGGGTTGATCCCCGCCAGCTATGTGACGCTGACGGCCGACAGCTTCACCAAGTTCCCGGCGTTCACGGTCAAGAGCTGGCAGGACACGATCAGCCGCGCGACCGTGCGCTACAATTCGCGCCAGCTCAACTACCAGCAGACGAGCGTGCAGGCGGACGACCCGCGCGCGTTCTTTGTGCTGGGCACCGTGCGCGAGCAGGCCGTGGACCGGCCGTGGATCGTGCGCCAGGCGCAGGCGCTGAAGCACGGCGGCGAGACGCTCCGCGTGATCGGCCATGCGCAGTTGACGGGCGAGCTGGAGGTCCGCCGCGAGATCGGCCGGAACATCCGCGCCGGCGACTATGTGCTGGTGGACGTGGACCTGGAGCCGGGCGGCAATTCCATCTACCAATTTTTCCGCGTGACCCAGCGCAAGATTCCGCCGACGGGGCCGATCACCCTGACCGTCTTCGCCGACAACACGCTCGCGCCGGTGCCGTGGAACGGGTCCACCACGCCGGTGGTGGTGTCGCAGCCGGTCGTGCCGCCCATCACCAACTGGCGCGTCATCGAGGCGCCCTATCCGTTGAGCCTGGAAGTCGGCGCGATCGTGGTCCTGGCGCAGCGGCCGAACAATCTCATCACCGGGATGGCCGTCTATTTCGACACTGACCCGGCCGGGACATTTTCGCTGCTCGGCATCCAGAACAATTTCGCGGCGCAGGCCACGCTCCACGCCGCCGTGGCCGTGGGCGACACCACGCTGCAACTGGCTGTGGATCTCACGCAGGTGGACGCCGACTATCTCACCCAGCAGTATTCCGCCAACGACGCGGTGAACGACACCATGCTCGCGATCCTCGTCTCGGTGAGCGCCGGGCAGGTGGCGGAGGCCAACGGCTATGGCATCATCGAGATTTGCAGCGTGAGCACGTCGGCGCTCGTCAATCCGCCGCTGGCCGGCGTGGGCGGCGACACCATCGGCGGCCTCGGCGGCGACACCGTGCAGGGCGTGGCGGACAGCAACACCGGCTATTACAACCTCACCGTGCTGCGCGGCCGCAAGAACACCGCGCCCACGGCCTTTGCCACGGCCACGACGGAAGTATGGCTGGTGCCGGCCGCGCTGCTGACCTTTTTCACGGCCAACCTCTTTGACCAGATCCGCGCGAACCGGCTGCTCGGCAAGACGCCCAACACCATCCAGCTCCGGTTCTGCCCGTCCACCTTTGTAAATTCGCTCGCGCTCTCGGCGGCCACGAGCGAGCCGTTCCAGTTCCCGCTCAACTCCGCCAGCGTCCCGTCGCTCACGCTCACCACGCCCGGCAGCTTTGTCCAGGCGCTGACCAGCTCCAAGCTGCCGATTTCCCTAAAGGTGGCCGGCTACTGGGCCACGCAGGACAACGCGCTGGTGAAGATCCAGGTGCTGCTCCGGCTCTCGACCGACACCGCCGACCGCGTCGTCGTCTCGCAAAACTTCGTCGGCACCGGCAAAAAATCCTTTTCCACCAATGTGCAGTTCGACAAGGCCGGGAGCTGGGTGGTGAAGCTGATCGCGCAGGAGGCCACCGGCATCATCGTGGAGCGCGACATCGCCGTGACCATCACCAGCGCCGGCGGCGCCAAGTGCGCGCTGCCGCAGCTTTTTGATTCAACCGGCATCGAGGTCATTGACATCACTGGGGCGCCGGTGATGGGCTCGGGCAACACCTGGCAGGTGACCGCTGGCGCCCTGCTGGCCAACGGGCTCATGACGTTGCAATGCTCCACGCCCGGCGCGTCCATCGTGTTCCAGACCTCTGGGGCCTATTACAACACCAGCGGCGGCACGGCCAACGGCACCTATCTCGGCATCATGAGCAACGACATGAGCGGGAATGCGAACTACATCTTTTCCATGCTGCAGCCGTTTTTGATGCCGGCCACCGGCGTGGCTGGCTCTGGGCAGGTGAACTATGTGACCATCATCGCCGCCGCAACCGCGCCCGGCTACGCCAATTCCGACAAGATCGCGTTCAACATCCCCGTCTCAACATGAAAAAACTTCTTGCCCTCGCCATTGTCCTGGCCTCGCTGCTCCGCTGCCCGGCCGCCTACCTCACCACGAACCCGCCGGTGTCGGATTCGGAGATCATCGTTTATGTGACGAACGCCGACTACACCAGCAGCGTTGGCTATTACACCAACACATTCAACGGCACGAACTGGCCGGCCGGGGTTTTTTACAGCACCAACCTCTACTTCCAACTCATTTGGGCGACGAATGGGGTATGGTGGTTGGATGCTGGTGACGCCAGCTACACGTTGGCTGGCGGACCGACCAACTTTGTCGGAACTTATACGCCTTATCCTGGTTTAGGATTAACCCATTATCCGGTGGTTTCCATCTACACGCCGTCGGTGCCGCCGATCGTGCTATTCAGCGGCAACCTCACCAACTTCTGGCTCACCAACGGCAGCGTGGTGACCTTTAAGGCCGGCGGCTGGAACAACTCCGTCACCGCCTCAAATGATTTTTCCATATTGGTTGGGACGAACACTATTTTCACATCGCCACCTACCGTCGGGAACCATCACGCCTTCAGCCTCACTGGCACGCTGGGATTTAACGGCACCAACCTGGCCACGGCCGTGCAATACGCCTCCGGCGATCCGGGCAACCCAATCAGCAGCGCCTTCACCACGATCAGCAATTTCAGCATCACCACGCCGAGCTTCGCGATCAACCTGGACGCCACCGGCGACACCAACCTGCTCCTCACCGCCGGCGAGATCCGGTCGGCATCCTATGTGCCCGGCAGCGGCGCGGCCGCGCTGGACCTGGTGCCGCGCCCGCCGGCCATCACCAACTTCTCGATCATCACCACCAACACCGCCTACACCAACCCGCCCAGTCTGGTGGTCACCTCCGTGGCCGACGGCATCGCCAACGTCAGCGCCGTCATCCCCTCTGGTGCACCGGGATCATCTGGCAGCCCTGGCACCAATGGCGCGCCTGGTGCGATCGGCCCGGCCGGCACCAACACCGTCACCGCCTACAACCTCACGAACGCCTGGCTGTCCAGCTTCAACAACACCGTCTTCGCCACCAACAATATCGTGTGGGGCACGTCCAATTTCATCGGCACATTTTCGACGGGATTTTCGTCGCTCAATTTCAACGGCGGCCAGCTTGGTGGCAGCGACGGCAGCATTTCACCAACGCTTTCCACTAACGTGAACCAGTCAGTCTTTGCCAGCACGAACGGCGACGTGACGTGGTTCCTGATCTGCACCAACGGCGGCGCGTCCACCTTCACCACCACCAACTCGGTTGACTTGTCCGTGTCCGGCGCCGGCGGCGGCCTGGGCGAGCTGGAGGTTTATTTGATTGACCACCCAGAACTGCTCGGCCGCACCAACGGCGGCTTTGGGCAAAATTACAGCGCGCAAGACCCGGTCAACCCGCAGGACGTGGCCACCAAGAACTACACGGACACGGCCATCGCCAACTCCGCCGGTGGCCAGGTGTTCGTGCGGTCGGTGGACACCAACGGGGTGACGCATTCCATCCTTTCGGTCAACGGCACGGCGGCCATTGACGTGGCCTTGAGCCAGACCCGCCTGCTGCGCGCTTTGGCAACCAGCGGCACCAACATCCTGATCTACATCAACGTCACCAATCTGACGACCGGCTGGACGATGCAAAGCACCACGAACATCGGGCAATTTTACTCGTGGACGGCGTTCACGAACTGGACATCGGTGACAACGAACGTGGTGGGCGGTGTGTCGAACACGGTGACATTCACCATCCCCAAGACGCTGCCCGGCCAGCCCATGCGCTACTTCGATCCGCAGGGGCAGAAATCATTGAGCATGACCATCAGCCTGCCGACGACAATGGGCTTCCTGTCGCTGACCAACTACACGGTGACCAGCAGCACCAACAGCACGCTCAACCTGCCCATCGGCAGCGTGGCATTGGACACGAATTATCTCTACATGGTGGCGGGGACGAACGCTGGGGCGAGCAACTGGCGGCGATTGGCCTGGCCGACGAACGCGTGGTGAGGGGCTTGAAGGGGTCTTAAACGCCCGCTATCGGCACATTAACCCGGTGATAAAAACGCCCTAGCGGGCATCATGGCGAGCCGCCGAAATGGCGGAATTTATCAAAGCGACTCAAATTCTGATAAAGTCGGCCGCGTTTTTACAACCCAACACCGTGCTCCCGGAAGAATTTTTCATGTTCCTTCATTCGTGCATCAGCTGCAGCCGTCGCCCGTTCAGCTCCCGCTTTTGTCCTGGGCATCGAGAGCAGAATCGCGTCGCTGAGCGAAATGTCCGACTGACCAACTGGTGCCGGATTTTTCGCCGATTCACTATCGCGCCTGGCGACGAGCAGCGACTTCCCATGAGCAATGCCAGGAGCTGATTTGGAATTGAGTGCCCCGGCGCGTGCGAGCTGCAACGCATTGTTCACCAACGCATCCTCGAAGCTCTTCAAGGCTCGCTCCGCAGAAGGCGGATTCTGGTCAACCATGCCCGCCAGCCAGAGAACTTCCTGCGCGCCATGCGTGTAGCCTGCCACCAAAAGACGCGCTTCAATTGTCATTTCCTCGACGCCGTCAGTCCGGAGCGATTGAAACCGCCCTTCGGGAAGGGCGAGGCGGGAAATGTATGTTTTGTCCGCCGCGCGATCTCTGACGTTGAAATGGAGCTGTTCGTAGGCCAGGATCACCTGCTCATCTAAGCCGAGGTGTTCGGCGATTTGCGCGAAAGAAATATCTCTGCTCGCGAGCAACGCATTCAGAACGTGCCGAGTGAATTCGCTGGCTGGAAGCGCGAGCTGTTCCACCTGAATCAGGACCGGGTCAGGAAGCAAGTTTTCGCCGGCGTAGTGGCTTTGGGCACGACGCAACCACGGTTCAAAAACCGAGGCTGGGAACGGTTCACCGCTGTGCTCGACATAATGCATGATAAATTTGTGTCCAAAGCCCGGATCGCGTAGCGCGGCGGACAAGCGTTCAGCCAAGCTTGGTGGCGCGGCACCCGGTTGTCGGCCGGAGGTAAAAATCCCGGCGTCTTCGGGCAATAGCGTGGCCAACTGCTCAAGTCTTGAACGGTTCATAACGGCGAGCATTTTCTGTTTAGAATCCCGCGCGCGGCGTCCTCCGCTTTTTCCTGTTCAACGGCGAGGGCTTCTTTCGCTTTTCCAGTGTTGGTTTTGCGCATGGCCTTCACGTCTTCCAAATGGCTGATGAACGCGATGGTGACCGGTTTTACCAGCAGTTCGTTCAGCACCAATTCAAACTGCGTATGGACGAGCGGCAAAAACGCCGGCGCCAGCGAGCCCGAAAGTGTAGTTTTTAGCGGGAAATCAATGACGGTGCCAGTCCGGGTGGTCAGCTTGAGAGAACATTCGACCAAAAGGTCGTGTTCGCCGACGCGCGGCTCAACCATGCGCGGCTCGGCCGCGATAGGCTCGGCCCTAGGAACTCCGACCAGCGGCTGTTGGGGGCGAAGACGCCTTCGCCAATTCGGATCTTTGAACCGTGCGGCGGACTCAATGCCGCCGGCTTGTGGTGGGTTTGTTTGCGACGTATTTGATGCCGTCGCCACCGTATCTGGCTGGGCGTGTGGCGCGTTTGCCACCACAGGTTGCGTGTTGATGGTGCCCGCTGCGTCTGGCACCGCTACGGACTCAGGTGGCGGATTATTGGCGGGTATTTCTGGAGTGGTCATAATTGGATTGGTTCAAGGTTTGGGACTGGATGCGAAATCAACTTGCCGTCTGTGGCGTCTTCGCCGTCTGTGCCGTCTTTAAGCATGAGGCCGCGCCAGCCCCGGCGCATGGTTACGCGTCCGGCCGGGGCTGGGCGGAAAATCTGATGACTTTGTGTCAGGCTGAACGTTTTCTTGATGAGTCCCGGCAATCGGCGGTGAAAATCGTGCTTTGACAGGACAGACTCACTGGCGTGCAGGGGGCTCGCCGTGAAGGCAACGAAGCCCGCGTAGACCTCGCCGCTAGTTACATCCGATCCGGCTTGAAGTGCCAGCCGCCTCTCCACGAATTGCTGTAATCCATGGACTGTATCCTCGCCGGCATCGGCACACAGCGCGCGCAGCAAGTGAATGATCCGCTTCAGTCGGCGTGGCCTGATGTGCGATGGCGGGAAGATCTCCGGCTGCGCCGCCAAGGTGGTGGCGACCAGGACGAGCAGCGCCTCCTCCGAGATTTCCGTGCCGCCAACTTGGCCAGGAGCGGTGAAGACAAACTGCTCGGCGCGCAGGCTGAACCTCAGACCGAGGGCTGACTTCAGCGTTTGGCACAGCTGAAGATCATCAAGACGTCCCGAGGATCGGCTTCCGTTGCCCGTCAAACAGCAGCCCAGCGACGACCGCTAGATAATCTTTCCCGAGGCGTTCACGGTTCGCCGTGAATATCCAAAAAGGTCCGCGCGCGTCAAAGCCCATCAGGGCGCGGCACATCGGCGTCAGCA
>Ga0316226_1001115_pt1 | contig 30923 bp, 23 predicted proteins | sample TBH18017metaG_FD_206009 | JGI IMG/M metagenome (GOLD analysis project Ga0316226, IMG submission 206009) | Freshwater microbial communities from Trout Bog Lake, Wisconsin, USA - TBH18017 | ecosystem: Environmental > Aquatic > Freshwater > Lake > Hypolimnion/Profundal zone | place: USA: Wisconsin...
TCGTGTCGCTCCGGGAACTCGGGTATCTCAGCCTGTGACGACCCCGCCGCAGAGCCCTGCGGGGTCATACAACGCCACTTCCAGCCCGATCTCCGAACGGCTTTACCGGGCTCCGGCGTAGCTTTAGTGCCGCCAGCGGGACGGGTTCGAAGCCGGCGACCCGCCGGACACGGTTGACCGCGTTGACCACCATCAATAATTGCCTTTTCACCGGCGCATAGGGCACAAACGGAACCTCCCGCAACTCGACCGCCAACTGGTCCACCGAGCGTTGCAGGGCGAGCGCCATAAAATGCGCCTTGAGTGCGTGGTAACGGGCACGTTCGATGCGCACCGAGGCATGGCCTTGGCCCCGGTTTACCCGGTAGCTAACCGCATACCCGAACACCTTCAGGGGAACCCGGCGCAGGTCCCGGATGCAACGGCCCTCAGCGGCGAAGAACGGATGCTCCCCTGGGGTCGCCAGCAAGACGTAAACTGGTCCCAGCCGCAAGTATTGGACGTTGGCCAACCCGGCCCGCTTGCGCCGGGCACGGGCATATTTTGACACCTCGAGCCCGTAGCGCTCGATGAGCTTCTGGTCCACGCGCTGGGGGGTTTTGTGCGCCGGAATTTGGCCCGTCACGTAGAACCAGTACCCCTTGGCCACGTAGCTCACTGCCAGTTGCTGAATAAAACCTTCAACGCTTGCCGCCTCGCAACGATACACGGGTCCCTCGCAGTCAAAATGGTGGGCGGTTGTTTGCGGCACAATGCCCCGAAAGCACAAAACCTTTCGCTGCCAGTCATGGTCATGGGTCATGGCGGCAAAACCTCGGTGTAAAACCTGACGCCTGCTCAAAACCTCTGGTTCGCGCTTCGCGCAGGTTTTTCGTGCGGCGCGCGGCTGTATTCCAGCATTGTCGTTGCCTAATACATAGTGGTGGCGCGCGTCGCGAACCTCGTTGGATGAAACCTCACGGTGTTTCGCCCAGTGTGTTCGGCTACGTCCTCAGCCCCCGTTCACGTCCCCGTGACCGATGGAGCTTAGCGCGTGATATGATCGATGCACCAAAGGGGCCGGTGGATTCGGACCACCGGCCCGTTGACCTCATTGAGACGGGTAGCTCCCGTCGCTTCTTTCGTGTGTGCAGTTGCGCCCGGCACCACCCGTAAGCGCGCACCCGCCCCCTGGACTGCCTTGCCCAGGTTGCGGGGCGTCTCCGCTCTCGCGAGCTTCAACGCCATCCTAATGGAAGCACTCTCATCAGAGCGCGGCTTTTGAAACACCGGCCGTCCTGGCCGGCACCGGATACCACTCCGGCAGCCGCGCTCCTTGCACGGTTAGTCATCGTCGTCACAGCAGCAGTCACGTGGGTAGGACTTGTGTCCAGGCTTATGGGGCATGTCCGAAGCTCCCGCCTCGGCATGATTTCCAACCTCGATCCGTTCCGAGGCTGATTTCTGGGGCCAGAATACAGAAGCGGCCCCTTACCTATCCCGCTCAGCTTTTCCCGATTCGGCTCCGTCTCTGCTACCATTTACTGGCAAGGGCTTGACGCCCCTCTCATCGTTGAGCTTTTCATGGTCCGCTTTTATCGGCGGAACCCCGGAGGCAGACGCCCTCCGGCAGGTCGGTGTTGCCACCGCCCGACTCCCGACGCCAGCGCGCGTTATCCGAACCTGACGGGCCTTGCACCCGAATGGCCATAGTGGCTGTGGTCCGAATCCCGCGGGGGGATTAGCAATGCACCTTCGGCACTGCGCACCCGCTTTGAACCTGACGGCTCCGCCGATTTGCACGGCGGAGAATGTCCCGCTCGCCCCTATTCCCTGAACGGCGAATGCGATATGGGATAGAATCTGGAGATTACGCTCTGCTGGTGCAGAGGATTACTTCCAAAAGCCTCCCTCGAACGTGGCGAGCCGATCTCCCGGCACCACGCTCTACGGAACACGAGCTTGACGGATGGTAAGTCCCGTCGCCTTAGCAGCCTGTTGAAATAAACGGCACAAGTAGAACATTTGTGTGGACTAATGCGTGAAATAAGGCATAGTAGTGTCGTGTTCAAACCGCACTCTTTGGCTGCTCCCGAGCTGTTCGTCCCTTTTTCCGAGTTGGTGCGCCCCGCTACTACCCCGTTTTACGCCAAACTCGACCAGACGCTCAACTCTTTCGACTTCGCGGGGCAAGCGCGTGCTCTTTGCGCGCCGGCTTATTCGGCAAACGGGCGCGGTCGCCCGGGCATTGACCCGGTCGTCTACTTCAAAATGCTCATGGTCGGCTTCTTCGAGAACATTGGCAGTGAGCGCGGGATTGCCGAGCGGTGCAGTGATTCTATCTCGATCCGCGCTTTCCTGGGCTACGACTTGACCGGGGCGACCCCGGATCATTCCACGTTGTCAATCATCCGCGGCCGCCTCGGTGAGGAGGTGTACAACCAGGTGTTCATCCTCATTCTCAGCGCCTTGGATAAGCACGGTCTGCTTAAAGGCAAGAACGTCGGCATCGATGCGTCGGTCATCGAGGCTAATGCCGCCCTCAAGAGCCTGGTCAACCGCAACACCGAGGAGGCGTATTGGGAATATGTCCGGCGCTTGGCCAGCGAGAGCGGCATTGATCCCAAGAACACCGAGGCCGTGCGGCAGTTTGACCGCAAACGGCCCAAGAAGATGAGCAATGAGGAGTGGGTCAATCCGCATGACCCGGACGCCAAAATCGGGCCCACCAAGGCGGGCGCCACTGACATGATCTACAAACCGGAGCACACGGTGGATTTGGACACCGGGGCGATTTTGCAGGCGGAGGTTCGTCCGGGCAACGAGGCCGACCAGCAAGACCTCAGCCGTCACGTCCTGGAAGCCCAGGTGAATATCAATGGGGCGCAAGCGGCGGCGGACGACCGCCTGACCATTGAGAGCACGACCGCCGACAAAGGTTACCACGCGGTGGCAGAAATGAAACAGTTGCAGGCTGAGGGAATTCGGACCGTGATTTCCGATCCGGTCAAGAACCGGAGGCTGGAGAAGCTGGACAAGGAAGAGGCTCAGGTGGTCCGCAACGCCAAGCGCAGTGCCGCCAGCAAGTCCGGCAAGGATTTGCTCCGCCGCCGAGGAATGCACCTGGAGCGGAGTTTCGCCCATATCCTGGATGCGGGTGGAGCGCGGCGAACCACCTTGAGAGGATTGGAAAACTTAAACAAGCGATTCAAAGTGTCAGCGGCGATCTACAACCTATCGCAGTTGATGCGCAAACTCTTCGGAGTGGGCACACCGAAACAGTTGGCGGCGATGGGGAAAGCCCTTTTTCTCGTTTGGCGGGCGATTCTGGTCATAGGATGCGGGTTATTGAGCATGGGCAGAACAAACCCACCGGAGAGAAAGGTCTCACCATACGGTGGAATATGCCTCAGGTTACAGCGTTGGGTTGCGGACGGGACCGCCGCAGCTTTTGGCTGGGATCGGCGCTTTTTCAAAAAACACCTTTCTTCAACAGGCTGATAAGCGCAGGCAGCGGGGTACACTTGACCAACATGTCGTTTTACGCCAGCGGCGGGGCGGTGCTGTCGCTGCCCTGTGCGGGCGACTTCAGCAACTCCGATTGGCACCATGTGATCTGGCAGGCCGATGGGGCGGGCAGCGTGCTGGCCTTGCCCGGGCTGACCAGCCTCTCCTACGCGGGCGGCTACGGTGGGGTGAGTGTGGAGGCCCTTTCGGGCGGGCAGATCTTGCTGACCAACTTGGCCGCCATTGGCGGCGGGGACATGTCGGTGTCCGCCGACAGAGCGGGCAGCCTGGTCGATCTGAGCGGCTTGCGCCAGATCCCAGTCATTTGGACTTCGTTGCCCTTTCAGCAAAGCAACGGCGGTCAAATCCTCCTTCCACGGCCTGTGGACTTTGTAGTTACCGGCATCGCGCTGCCGGGCGCGGCACTTGCGGGGCAGTTCGTTCCCATCGCCTGGTCGGTCGCCAATCAAGGTCTCAACGACGCCAGCGGAACGCGCGCTGACGGCATCTGGCTATCACCGGACGGCCGGTTTCCCAACGCCAATAATATCTTCGTTGGCAATGTCGTCTCCCCGAGCAACCTCGCGCCCGGTGCGTCGCAAACGCTGACCAATACCATCATCATTCCCTCGGGCTTAAACGGCAGCTACTTCCTCGTGGTGCAGGCCGATAACCTCCACCAATTCTACGAGGGCTTCGCGGCCAAAAACAACGCGCTGGTCAGCACCAATCCTATGGCGATTTCCGCGCCAGACCTGGTGGTGACCAGTTTCTCGACCACCAACACGAATGTGCGTTTCGGGGCCGGCATGTGGGTGTCCTGGGTCGTGCGGAACCAAGGAGCGGTGGACGCCAATGCGCTGTGGTATGACCGCGTCTATTTGTCGCGGACGCCCAACGTGACCGCGCAATCGCGTCTGCTGGCCGGACAGTCACTCCCGCGCGGGCCGCTCCCCGCGGGGCAAAGTTATACCAACTACTTCGCAGTTACCCTGCCGCTCGAAAGCGACTTGGAGGCGGGAAGCTACTACCTGGTGGCCATGGCCGACCAGGGCAATGCTTTGGCCGAGTCTAACGAGAACAACAACACGGCGGCGATTGCCGTGTCCGTGACGTACCCGCAATTGCCGGACCTCCAGGCCGGTCCCTGCCAGGCGCCCGCGACCGCCCTTCCCGGGCAAACCGTTCCGGTGGTTTGGAGCGTCACCAACATCGGAGCGACCACCGCTTCCGGGCCCTGGATGGAAGCGGTTACCCTGACCGCCCTGGACACCAACGGAATGTCTGGGTTGGCCTTGGACGACCTGCTGAATCCCGCCGCCTCGGTTCTGCTCTGGTTAACCGTGACCAACGACTTGGCGCCCGGTGCCGGAGTTGTCCGAACGCAAGTGGTGACGATGCCTATCACCGGTCCCGCCGGGACGCTCAAGTTCGCCGTGGGGGTGGACCCGCAAGGCGCGGTGGTCGAGGCCACCAAAACCAACAACCTCGTGCTGGCCGACGCTCCCACCTGGGTGCCGTTGTCGTTGGCGCTGCAACTGCCCACCGCGCGGATACCGGAGAACGCCGCCAATCCGGCCCTTACCGCGTTGATCAGTCGCAACGGAGACGGTTCCGGCCCGCTAACGGTGCAACTCACAACCAGTGATGCCTCGCGACTGGCCACCCCAACGAACGTCACCATCCTGGCCAACGAGAATGCTGCCAGTGTGCCTCTGACTGTGTTTTGGGACCATGCGCCCGGGGCGGACCAGGCGATTACGCTCACCGCCACAGCAGCCGGCTTCAGCACCGCCACGGCGACCGTAACGGTGGTGAATGTGGACACGCCGGCTTTGTCCATCGCTTTGTCCGCCCTCTCCGTGATTGAAGGCGGTAGCGTCACCGGACGCGTGAGCCGGAGCTTTGTTTCCGATCAACCCCTGGCGGTAATGCTGAGCAGTTCCTCCGCGGCGCACCTGGCCGTGACCAACCTCGCCGTCATTCCGGCCGGCGCCACCGACGCGAGTTTCACCGTCCAGGCGGTGGATGATTGGCTGATCGAGCCGCCGCGCAGTTACTCGATCCTGGCTTCCGCCCCGGGATACGCCGGGGCGGGCGCCTCCCTCCTGGTGCTGGACGATGACATCCCGAGTCTCAGCCTGGACGTCTCCGCGACCAATGTGATGGAAAATGCCGGTCCGCTGGCCTTGACTGGCAAGGTGCGCCGCTCTTTCATTTCTCCGCGGGCGGTGAATGTCCTCCTCACCAGCAGCAACACCAACGCCCTCGTGGCGCCCGTCACGGTCACAATTCCCGCGAGTCTCGATACCGTGTCCTTTCCCATCGGCGCCGTCAACAACACCACCGCGGATGGCGCCAGGACCGTCATTCTCTCGGCCCAGACGCTGGACGATTTTCGCGGCGATCCCATCGGCGACATTGCCACCCAAGCGATCACTGTTCTGGACGACGACAGCCCGGGCCTGGCGGTAGCCATCGCTCCCAAGATCGTGCCCGCAGGAGTGAATCCCGCCATCATCGCGACCATCGCCCGCAATACGCCCGCGACCAATGACCTCGTGGTGCGGCTCTCGGCCAGTGATCCCGCCTCCGTGAGCCTGCCGGCAACGGTGCTCCTTCCGTTGGGCGCGTCCAGCGTGAGCGTATTCCTCACGAATTTGGTCAGCAGCGCCGCGACGGGGGATCGGACCATCACGATCGCGGCGGATGCGGACGGCCTGGCGAGCGGGTCGGATACCCTGGTGATCAGCGACGGTCATCTGCCCGACCTGGTGGTGACCTCGATGACTGCTCCCGTGATCGGCCAGACCGGGGAGAACTTTAGTTTTGGGTTTCGCGTGGAAAACCGAGGCCTGGCGTCCACGACGAACGCGATCGTAGAACGAGTGTTTCTCGTCACCAATCCTTACGCGCGCACCAACGCGCCACTGATGGACGTCGTCTTCACCGGCGCTATCACCAACGGCGGCTTCTTCGATCGGACCCTTTCCTCGCAGCTTCCTCAGACCCCCGGAGACTACTGGGTGATCGTGGTGGCGGACGCGACGGATGTGGTGCGCGAGTTGAACGAGGACAACAACGTGGCCGTGAGTCCGGCACCCATCCACGTCTCCCCCGCCTATAGTGCCGTGGTCCAGGCCAACCCTCACAATCTGCCGTCGGCTGGTCCGGTGACATTGTCGGGCCAGGCCACCAAAGCCAATGGCGGCCCGGCCATCGGCGTGCTGGTCAACGTCCACTTGGGTGTGCGCGGCTTTGAGCGGGTGATCTCCGCGATCACGGATGGGACGGGCAACTTCAGCACGACCTTCACGCCTCGCGCGAGCGAGGCAGGCCACTACTACGTGGGGGCGACCCACCCCAGCGCCACGACCTGGACGCCCCAGGATGAGTTCACGGTGCTGGGGGCGAAATTCGATCCCGCCCTCCCGGCCGTGAGTGTTCTCGAAACTGGCTCCGTAACGAACCAAGTTGATGTCGCCAATCTCGCCGACGTCCCGCTCACGCAACTGGCCGTGACTGTCGCCAGCAACTCGCCCAACCTCAGCGTGGCCGCCAGCCTCTCGGCCGCCACGTTGCCGGCGCTGGGCCATGCGACGCTGACCTTCGCCGTGACTGCCACCGGTCCGTCCCCGAGTGATGCGCTTGTGGTGCTCCACCTCGCCAGCCAGGAAGGAGCGACGATGGATCTGCCGATCGCAGTAAACGTGCGTCCGCTGGCGGCCCAGTTGGTGGCCCAGCCGGCCTCCCTGGTCGCGGGCATGCTGCGCGGCGGGGCCACCACGGTGCAGTTCGACGTGGTTAACCAGGGCACCGCGGCCAGTGGTCCGATCAACCTCTCCACCCCCGCGCTGGACTGGATGCGGGTCTCGACGGCCAACCCGATGGCGTCGCTGGCGCCGGGCGCCACGAACCGGGTGACGCTGCAATTGCTGCCACCGTCGGACCTCCCGTTGGGGCCGTACCAGGGCAACCTGACGCTCCTGACCAGCAATCAGAGCGTGTCATTGCCCTTCAACTTCCGGGCGTTGTCGGAAGCCACGGGCGAACTGGCGATCCAGACGGCCGATGAAATGACCCTGTACTCGGCGGGCGCGCCCGGCGTCACCAATGCGCTCGTAATCCTCGCCGACGCCGTTACCGGCGCGGGGGTGCTCACCAATCTGACCGGGGCGGACGGCACCCTGCTGCTCACCAACGTGCCGGAGGCCTACTACCAGGTTACCATTACGGCCACCAATCATGCCGCCTATCACGCGACCATCCTTTTGCTCGCCGGCCAGACCAACCAATTAAGCGCCTTCCTCCCCTATGAGGCCGTGCAATATGTATGGAAGGTGGTGCCGACCGAGCTCGAGGATCGCACCCGGTTGGTGGTGGAAACGACCTTTCAGACGTTTGTCCCGGTGCCGCAGATCGAGATCATTCCCTCCGTCGTGGACCTGCTCGACTACGCCAACGGCGGGCAAATCCTGGTTACGATTACCAACCACGGTTGGATCGCCGCCCAGGAAATGCACTACCACATCCCCGCCCATCCGTGCTGGCAGATCCAGCCCATGACGGAGGATCTGGGTTCTTTGCCCGCCTTCAGCTCGGTGACCATCCCGGTAACGGTGCATCCCCAAGGCAGCGGCCCCGTTTGCTCCCCCTGCGAGTTTGTGGGCGAGCTCGATTGGAAGGTCTATGCCGCCAACCTCACCAATAGCTATTCGGCACCACAATTCTTCATCAATGCCGGGCAGGACTGCGGAACGCCGGCGGTTCCAGTAGTCGGTCACGATGGCGGTGGTGGCGGCGTCTCATTCAGTGGCCCTATCATCAACGTCTCGACGCCTCCCTGCTGCGCCGTAAACGTGAAGTTGCGTATTGACCAGGACTCCGTGATCACGCGCGACGCCTTCACCGCTTCGCTCGAACTGGAGAACGGTTCCGGAGATCCTTTGGCGCTCGTTGGCGTGAACGTGGAGATCCGCGATTCGCAGGGGGCGATCGTGAACGGTTTGTTTGGCCTCCATGGCCCAGTGCTCGACAACCTCGACGCGGTGGATGGAACCGGGATGGTGCCGGCGGGCTTGACGGGGAGCGCGACTTGGACCTTCATCCCTACTTCCGACGCCGCCCCCACCAACGAGGTGGACTATCTGGTCGGTGGCACGCTGACCTACGCTCAGGGAGGGACTCCTCTGCGCATTCCCCTGACGCCAACTACGATCCGCGTGTTGCCCAACGCCGCGCTGCAAGTCAGCTATTTCATGCAGCGGGACGTCTTTGGTGACGACCCCTTTACCCCAGACGTGGTGGAGCCGAGCGAACCGTTCGCGCTGGCGGTGATGCTCAAAAACGTGGGCTACGGCGCTGCCCGGAATGTACGTATCACCAGCGCCAAGCCCACCATTGTGGATAATGTCAGCGGCCTCTACGTCTTCTTCGATATCCTGGCCACAGAGGTGGCGGGCCAAGATTTGACGCCGTCGCTAACCGCCAGCTTCGGTGACCTGGCCCCCGGCCAAATCCGTGCCGCCAAATGGCTCTTTACTTCCAATGTCCAGGGGCTCTTTGTGGACTACGCCGCCAGCTTCGAACACTTGGATGGCTTGGGCGACCCCCGCCTGTCGCTGATCCAAAGCGTCAGTATCCATGAAATGATCCACCTGGTCACCGACAGCCGTCCCGAAGGCTCCGCCCTGCCTAGTTACCTGGTGCATGACAGCGCCGCGGACACCAACGACTGGCGTGACCTGCCGGACACACTCTACCTGAGCGACGGCCGCGTAGAACCGGTAAGCGCGGTCACGACCGTCGCGGTCAGTTCCGCCGTCGCGCCCGCCGCCCTCCAGGTCGCGCTGACCGCCAGTTTGCCGTCAGGGTGGAGTTACTTGTGCGTGCCTGACCCGCAGGGGGCCAGCGGAGACCGCCAGTACCGATTGGCCCGGGTGCAGCGGAGTGATGGCACGGACCTCCCTGCCGCCAACTTCTGGCAGACTGACCGGACGTTCCTGGGCCATTTCCAGCGCCCTTTGGCCGAGAATACCATCCACCTGCTCGATTTCAACAGCAGCGGCCAATACAAGCTGACCTACGTGCCGATCGTGGCGACAGACACGGTTCCTCCCACGAGCAATATGCGCAGCCTGCCCGCCCATAGCTACCCAAATTTCATCTTGCAATGGAGCGGCCTGGATAATCCAGGTGGCAGCGGTATTGCCTATTATAACATTTATGCCTCCACTAACGGCGCTGCCTTCGCGCCGCTGCTCACGAACACCCCCGCCACCGCGACCCTCTTCACCGGCCAGTGGGGCAATACGTATGCCTTCTTTTCCATAGCCACGGACCTGGCGCGCAACACTCAGCCCTGGCCGGCAACGCCGGACGCCGTGACTTTCGTGGATCTGACCAACCTGCCGCCGGTGCTCTCGCTGGGCGGCGATCAAACGGTTGACGAGGGGACCACGGTCGTCATCAACAGTTCCGCCACGGACCCCAACACCGAACAGCTTCTGACCTTTTCGCTCGGTGCGGGCGCGCCCGCGAACGCCGCCATCGATAGCCGTACTGGCCGAGTCGCCTGGCCGACCGACGAATCCACCGGCCCGAGCGCCAACGTGTTTACTGTCATCGTTGCGGACAACGGCATCCCGCCGCTCTCGGCCACCGGTCAGGTCATGGTGATCGTCCGCGAGGTCAATCAGCCCCCGGTCCTCGCGCCCATTGCCGACGCCACCATTGATGAAGGCGAACTCCTGCTGATCACCAATGTGGTTACCGATCCCGACCTTCCCCGCAACCACATCACTTTCAGCCTCGGCCCGGGCGCGCCGGACGGGGCGGCTATCGATGCCACGACCGGCCTGTTTCGCTGGCAACCCAATGATCTGCAAGGGCCGAGCACGAACCTAATTGCGGTGATCGCCACCGACGACGGCCAGCCACCGCTGAGCGCCACCCGGCAGTTCACGGTCATCGTGCGCGATGTCCTAAGCGCGTTGACCATTAGCCTCGGGTCCACCAACCTGATGCGAGGTGAAACCTCCTCGGTGCCCATTACCCTGATTTCCAGCGCGGACCTGACCGGAGTCGGGTTTACTATCAACCTAGATCCCACCCAAATCACCAACCTGGCCGTGAGGGGGGTGGCTGCCGAGGCCAAAGTGGACCACATCAGCACGCCGGGAGGGCAACATACCTTCTGGTTCACCCTGGATAACACCCTTAGAACCGTGGACCAGCGCGTGCTGGCCTGGCTTGATTTCCAGGCCGTGCCGCAAACCCATTCCGCCCTCTTGCCCCTACGTCCGTCCCCGCCCACGGCGACCCGTGCCAGCGGCCTGCCTGTCGGCACCACCGACACCCAGGGTGGAATCGTTGTGATTGTTGGCGCCGAACCGGTGCTCACCGCTACCAGGGGAACGCCTTTGGCGGTCACCCTTTATGGCAGCCCTCCTCAAAGCTGCGTTCTCCAAACCGCCGCGGGGCTTGTCTCACCGCAATGGCAGGACCAAATGACGCTTACGCTTACCAATCGCTCCCTGACGTTCACGCCTCCGGGAGGAAGTGGAAACCAAGCCTATTTCCGGGTGGTCTTACCCTGATGCAACTATCTTGAATAGCTCTGGGAAAACGCAATTGTGACGAACGATTGCCTCAGATAACGGTCGCACACGGTCCCTCGCCGATCTTGTTCGCATTATGCGTTCTCATTGGTACGCGGCTCGGATTTGTTGGGCGGGTCATAGCTATCATCCGCGGATTTCGTTCCAATATTTCGGGAGCGCGCTTGCCATCTCGCGTGTGAAGACTTAGGTGAAATGCTCCGCGGTACCAAGGCCCTGAGCCGGCTTTTCACTCCCCAAGCTTGGGTGGGTTGAGAGGGCGACGGCCGCTTCATGTAGAAGTGGTTGGGAATTGTTTGTTGGGCACAATCCCCGAAAGCCGGGTAACCTTCGCAAAAACCTCAACACCTTTCGGTGCCAAGACATTCGCTCCAGGGAATTAAGGTGACGATCCACCAATTCCGCGTTTCGTTTTCGCCGTCCGCTCAAGCAGCAAGGGCAGCGGTCCCCACCGGAGGCAGGGTTTCGCCGTTGACGAGCCGTTCGGCCAAACTCCAAAGCCCCTTGTTCAGGCTAACCTTGGAATCGATGCCGCGCAGCGCCCGCACCGAACGGAGTTTCCCCCGGCGGTCGCGATGGAAGTCGGAAGCGCCACCACGAATCAACGATTCCTGCAAGCGATTCATGGACCTCCATAGATCCGTGCCCTCGTCCTCGACACGGCGCGCCTTCAGCAGGGTGTCGGCGTCAACCGGCGCTGCCTCCAACGAACCGTAGCGCAAGGCCAGAGCGTGCTGCGCCAGGGCCATCGACTCCCTGGCCTCCAGAGCCCGCGCCTGGAAACGATTGACCATCTCCCCAACTTTGGGCACATAGTCGAGCACGCGAAAACTCGCCTGCACGATCTCCGCGGTCACCGATCCCGCGTGACGGAATCGGATCGCCTCGAAGTTGCCGTCGGCCAGGACAAGGCCATTGGAACAGATCCGCCGGTAGATGCCGGCGTGGAGCTGATAAGCACAACCCCGATCGTGGGAGTTGACCAACACCAGTTCCACGTTCCAATCATCGAGGGTCTCCATCTGCTCGACCCGGCGGAGCCGGATCAGGTGCTTCTGGAAACCTCGGCGATCCTCCTTGCGAATGCGCTGTTCCTCCACCTCGACCGGGACCCAGTTGTGCTCCCGTAAGCCGGAAACTAACTCGGCGGTCGGGACGAAGGTGTAGCGCGAGCTAACGCTTTGCATCGGCCTTGTGGCGAAGATGCTCGGGGCCTGGGCGCGGAGCGCCTCCTCACTCAAGGCCGTCGCCTTGAAGTTGCTTGTGTTGTTCATACGTTCATGTCTTTCCAGTGCCGCCACCGGTTTCTTGGTCCGGCGGGCGTTGCGTTTTGGTTGCTTTCCAGTCGGGCGCCAAGCGGCACCACCATCCCGACTGGAAAGATCTCCCTTGTGGTAAGCGCCCCAAGTGGGGCGAAGCCGCAGGGAAAATCCGGGGTGAAAGAAGGTGTGGCCTGGTGGGCCGCGCCTAACGTATGAACGCGAATACCTTCCGTGGAGCTAAGAACCTTTCCCGCACCACAATGCCTCAATTCGATTTCCTTAGTCAACGGGGACCGAATGAGAAACAGCAAGGAAGGGATTTCCTCCCATTTACGGCTTGATCCCCTCGCTTTTTAGCAAGTCCGCGAACTCGTTGACGACTTTCAAGGCATCCCCGACGGGCTGGTGTTTCTTAAGGATCGATCTGGTGGTACAATCCCCCCACCACAGGAGGCACATGGAAACACTAGAACACGCAAACAACACCGAACTGCTTTCGACGCTGGCCGGCAAACCGGCCGCTGAGGCCCTGGTCCAGCGATTTGGCGGGCTCACGAGCCTCGCCCAGGCGTCGTTCGACGAACTCCAACTCGTGAAGGGGATTGGTAAGTCCAAGGCGGCGGCCATCAAATCCGCTTTCCTCCTGGCCCAGCGCTTAAGCAGGGAGTCCTATGCGGAGTCGCCGCTGGTCGACACCCCCGAGCGCGTGGCCGATCTACTGCGGGAGCAGAATCGCGTCTATACGGTTGAGAACTTCCAGGTTATTTTCGTCAACACCCGGCGGCGGTTGACGGGGATTCAAAAGATCTCGCAAGGCACCCTCGACACCCTGCTGGTGGACGCTCGCGAGGTCTTCGCCCCGGCCATCGCGCGCAAGGCGGCGGCCATTATTTTGGTCCACAACCATCCCAGCGGCGTTATGCCGCATCCCGTTTTATGCCGCATGGCTCCGGCTTTACCCTGGTTTTCCTGGGTTAAACCGTTCCCCATTGCGGCATAAAACGGCGCCGCTACTACAGCCCCTTGAGATACCTCAGCAGTTGATCATCGGGTCGGTATCGTCCCGCTTTGCTCTGCACGGGGTTCATTCTCGCGAGGATGGCTTCCTTTAATTGGAGGTCCGCGTCCAAATATATCTGTGTCGTGTCGAGCGACTCGTGCCCTAGCCAGATGGCGATTAACGCTCGATCAACGCCAGCCTGTAGTAACTCCATGGCGGCGGTGTGACGCAGGACGTGGGGCGTCACTCGTTTGTTTTCCAAGGAGGGGCATGTCGCCTTTGCTAATGCGACATGTTTGGCGACCGCGTGTTGCACCGCATCGGCGCTGAGGCGGCCTCCCCTGGGATTCGGAAAGAGGAAGCTCGATCCATCGCCGCCCTGGTCTTTAATCCACGCTTTTAATACAGCCACCCCTGGTTTCGTGAGCGGGGTGCAGCGTTCTTTTCGTCCTTTGCCTTCGCAACGGACGTGGGCGCCCGCCCTCAGAACCACGTCCTTTTGCCGTAACCCCGTGATCTCCGACAGCCGCAAGCCTGTCTGCATGGCAACCAACAGCATGGCGTGGTTCCGACGGCCTACCCAAGTGGATTTATCCACACTGCCCAGGAGGGCTTCCACCTCCGGCCGCGTGAGATAGGTTACCAAGCGCCGCGTGAGCCGCTTATACGGGATCGCCAGCACCCGCTGGATCAAGCCAAGGTGCTGCGGAGCCTCCAACACGGCGTAGTGATAAAAGGCCCGTAGCGATGCAAGACGAGCGTTGCGACTGCGCGCGCCATTGGAGCGATTCGATTCCAAGTCGTCTAAGAACTTGGCGATGAAGGGCGCATCCAGCTGAGCCAGCGATAATTTTGAGGGGGGTGTGCTCAGGCGCTTCTGAGCAAACGCCAACAACAAGCGAAAGGTCTGCGCGTAGGCCGAAACCGTATGGGGGCTCGCTCGGCGCTGCGCGGTTAGCCGTTTTGAAAAGAAAGCCTGGCAGAGGGGAGCGAAGTCAGGGACGGTTTTCATGAAACGATTCCTTTCCACCGGTTTTCGAGGAGTCTGCTGGCGGCGCTCATCAACTCCGGCGTGCTGCTCAGATACCAGTAGGTGCTGCTCACGTTTACATGCCCCAGATACGTTGACAATACCGGCATGCGTCTGGTCACTTGCTCGCCGCTCCGATACCACTGGAGCAGCGTCTCGATGGCGAAGCGGTGCCTGAAGTCATGCAAACGTGGACCGTGCCGCACGCCGGTTTTTCGAATGCCGATCTGCCGCGATAGCTCCCGGAAGATGTTGCTCAGGGTCGTTTTATGCAGCTTCGTGCCGTGGCTCGTCACGAAGAAGTACGACACCGGCCACTGAGCGAACCACTCATCGCGCCTTTTTGCATAATCGGAAAGGACCGCGAGCGTGGATTGGTGTAGTGGAACAGCCCGGGTTTTTCCAAACTTTGCACCCCGTATGGTGAGGACGCCCTCCGACCAGTCCACATCCTGTGGTTGGAGGTTGATCGCCTCACCAACCCGCAAGCCGCTCACCGCCAACAGGCCAAAGAGACAGTGATAAGTATGCGGCTGCAACTCGTTAGGCGATTCGATTTTCAGCGCGGCTTCGAGCAGGCGACGGATTTCATCCTGGGAGTAAACATACGGCCGCGCTCGCTGGGATCGGAACCTCAACAGCCCTATTGGCGGTATCTCAGTCTTGGAATCAGCGCCGCTACGGTAAGTTGCAAACCCTCGGATAATGCCCAGTCGGCGGCTCCACGAGACGGGCTTTTCGTGCTGGCGTTGCGTGGCATACTCGAGGGCAAGTTTGGTGGTGATGCGCGACGATCCATTCGTTTCCAGAAATGCGACGAACTCCTGTAGACACTCGCCGTATTCCCGAAGTTTGAACCCGAGACTGCGGCGGAGCGCCAGGTAGTCTTCAACGGCCTGGTCGAGAGGCTTCATCGGACACCTCCCGGCCACGGGAGGGCCAGCCTTCGCAGGGAATTGAGATCGACTTTGGCGTAGATCGCGGTGGTATCGGGACTGCTGTGGCGGAGCACTTCGCCAATCTCATCGAGCGACGCGCCCTTGCGCAGCATGTCCGTCGCCAGACTATGGCGTAGCAGGTGCGCACCCTTGCGTGCCGAGACCACTCCGGCTTTTGCCAAGGCACATTTCACGATCTTCGAAATCGCAGTGGCACGGCCGAGGCCGCAAATCGGGGCATAGTCGCGAATAAAAACGTGACGGCAAGCACAGCTTGGCCGATCGCGGCGCAGATAACACGCGATGGCTCGTGCGACATCCGCAGGCAGGGGCAGCTGGGCCCACTTTCCGCATTTCCCGCACACTTTGATGCGCGCGTTCTCCCAGTCAATATCGTCAAGGGTGAGTCCGACGACTTCACCCGCCCGTAAACCAAGCCGTGCGAGCAAGAGCAGGATGGCGTAGTTGCGCCGGCCCCTGGGCGTGCTTCGGTCGCAATGGTGCAACACCTGCCGGACCTGTGAGGCCGACAAATGCTTCGGTAGGGTCGCGAGGGACCAACTCGCCACTTTTGGAACGGCGAGCGAGAGATCGGCATCGACCAGCCCCTTGTAATGCAGATAACGCAGGAAAGATCTCGTTGAGGCCACCAAGTGTTTTGCTTCTGCCGGACCGTACTGGTGTGCGTGGCGTTGCACAAATCCGGTCACATCAGGCGCACGCAACTTGGACAAACGCCGGAGACGGTCGCCGCATTGCTCGGACAGAAACATGCTGGCGAAGCGCCGCAACTGGACGACCGACGCCGGCGCAAGATTGCGCTCGTCAAAAAGAAAGCGCTCATAGTCGCACGTCAATTGCTCGGCTGGAGTCCGCTGCATTGCTTTGGCTGGTGCTGTAGCCCCAATTCGTCGGAGCATCGTCAGCAGGCGTCGCAACGTTGCTGCTCCAGCGTTCTTCCCGTAGCCCTTCTTGAGCACGTTGTGCAGACATTCCTGGACAGCAGACTCGTCCAAGTCACCCACCGCCCGGCCCGTTCGCCGAAGCCAGCGGTCAAATACCCTGAGGACGTAAACCTGCTCGTAGAGTGATCCAACAGCGAATCCCTGTTCTTTGACCTCGGTCAGGTAGAGGTTAATATACGGCGACAGCGGCCCCGAGGGACCGCCCGGTGTAGAAGGTAGATTTTGCATCCACGCATTCCAAAACCAAAGACCGACGCCAGTCAACCCCAGCCAGTTTTATGCCGCATCAAAATGCTCGACCGGCCCGACTGGACGGGCCAGTGCTGCTCGCATGCGGCATAAAACGGGATGCGGCATAACCCCTGAAGTGTGGTTGTGGCCCACCACGATGGATACCGCTCCAGCGATCGCTGCTGCCTGAAACACCTCCCGGATTCCGACCTGACAACTGTTGGCGGTGCCGCTCGCGGCAATAAAGTAGCTGACCACCTGGTTTCGAGCGTTGAGAAACAGCGTTAGAAAGTGTTCCCGGACATTGTCCGGAAGGATGCGCCGCATGAATTCGGCGGCCTTGTCGGGAGAAACCACAGCGTCCAGGTTGGTGGCCCGCCTCGATTTTCGATATCTGAGGGTCACTTCCCGCACATAGGTCACCTGGGCGCTGGGTTGATCGCTTACAAGAACATCCATGCTTACCTCCTTTGGAATTGCTAACTGGATAAAGACTCAATGTTGATTTAGCATGTCTTACTGATAATTGGTATATACTTTGTTGCGAAACGCAAAAAAAAGTGAGACCATCCGCCTCATGGGACGTAAAAGGACACACCTGCGGCTGAGCGCCTCGGAGCGGCGGCAAGCATTGCAGCTTTTGAAATCGTCGGGGGATCCGCACCAGCGCGAGCGACTGCAAGTTACTTTGTGGGCTGACACGGGCGAGCACACACTTGAGGATTTGGCCCGTATGGCAGGCCGGTCCCGTGCCACGATCCAATTATGGCTGGATAAATTCCGGAGAGGGCGAGTCAACGGGTTGCTGAAGCGCGACACACCGCCAGGATCAACCAGCCCGCTAAGTTCTGCGGCTCTACAGGCCGAAATCCAAGCCGGGCTGAGATCAAAGCGATGGCGGACCGCCTCGGATGTCGCGAAGTGGTTGCGGGAAACTCACGATGTCAACCGGGCCAGGAAATCCATCTACTACTGGTTCAAGAAAATGGGCTGGTCATCGGGCGTCGGTGCAAAGCCGAGCGTCAGGAATAGTCGTCTGGTCGAACCATAGACCGACGGGGCTTCAGGGCAAGAGCATCCCCATTTCGACCATAGTGGGACCTAATTCGATGAGAAGCTGCTGCGCCTGTTCGGCCTGTCGGCGCAAAATCGGATCGTCCTCCCACGCCTTGGGATTCTTGTTGTAATGAGGCCAACGCGGACGGTCGTGATCCAACCGGTTGGTCGCGATCGCCACCAGTCTGCGGAGTCCTTCGATGTCCGGTTTGAGAGCACCGATCGCCGATATATCGTTATAGGAAACCGGCCCCACTACCTCAGCCTGAGGGGCGCGGCTGTGAATCCAGGATGCTCTTGTGTGGCCCGTGGAGATGAACGGTGCCAGCAACCGTTTGACAGCCGCGGTCTGGGCCTTGGCCTGCATTTGCTTCTTCTCCAGGTCGACACGCGTCGCGTCCACTGTCTGCCGGGCGGAAAACCGCTGGCGATCCGTTTCCGCATCTCTAAGTTCTTTGTCGATAACGGCGAGGTCTTTGAGCCTTTTTACTTCGTCTTGGAGCTTCTGGATCTCAAGCTGATTACTCTCCTGAATGCCGCCCACCAGGGCCTTCGTTCTCGCGTCCAGAGCCTCGGCTTGCGCCTGGGCGACACGTTGTGCTGCTACTTTTTGTGCCTGCGCCGCCTCCGCGAGCGTGAGTTCATGGATGGCGGCCTCAAGAGTGGGGGTGGCCGCTTCGACCGGCTTCTCTGGAACCTTGATTTGGGATTCGCGAACAAGTGACTGGAAGGCCTCACGAACCATGCGTGCTCGCCGCGTGCCAGCCTCGGCCCAGGCAGCGTTCTCCTGGATGCCTCCAGCCAACGAGGCCTCCGGCTCGGCGGCCGTATCCGCTAAATCGAGGAGCTGAAAAGCTAGTCGCCGCGTCGCCTCCAGCTTTCCAATAACATCCTCTCGGGTCGGCAGGTCGGTCAACCCGGCACCATAGAATCGGCGGGCTACCGGCAACAGGTCAGGCAGAACGGTGATTGCTTTGCCTTGTTGGTTGGTCAGCAGGCTGGCGCAATCGGCGCTCAGTCGCTCGACGTTCTGGAGTAGCGCGGTCAAATTATTCGTGGCGCCGCGCATTAATCGGAGCAATTCAGTTTGATGGTTCCGCGCCAGAACGGCTTGGGCCTCTGCCTGCCGTTTTGCCTTTTCCAACTCCGCTGCCTTGCGGGAACGGTCCAATTCCGCCTGCATGCGCGCGGATTCGGCTTGCGCTTCTTTGGTGGCGAGTGTCGCTTTCTCCATTTCCCGCTGGATGCGTGCGCGGTCGCTATTGGTCAGATAGAGGACATACCCGACCGCGGCGAGGGACAGCAGAGCCAGCATCAACAGGCCGAGCAGCGCCAGATGGATGGGGGTGCCTGGCGTGTGGTGACCGTTGGAGCCACGGGGTCCTGGCTTCGGGTTTAGATCTGGAGTAAGTGAACGTTCCATAGCGAAAACTCGGTCAACGTGGAGGCGTCAGAAAGAACCGTTCGACGCGTCATCACCCTCGTCTGGATGATCCCGGAGAATATCTTTGCCAGGGGACGGCGGCGGAGCGGGGGGACTTGGCGTTTTGGGCGGATCGGGGTTCGTGCTTGGCGAGGGGTCAGTCTCTGTCGAGTGGCTTATTTGCCCGAAGAACGTGCGCTCTTCGGCCTCGTCCCAGCCCTTGAATTCTTGCTCTTCGACGCTTTCCCGGCGCTCAAGTCCCTTTTCCTTTCCCGGAGGTTTCCGCCAGGAGAGAACCGTATCGAACGGACGACGGGTAATGGAGAACCGGTTCAAAGCGGGCAGGTCGTGAACCCCGACAAATTCTCCACTCACGTTGGGCATCGGCAGGCTAAGGAAGAAACCCGCGTTCAGGATCGAGCGGTCCTGCCACGTGTATTGGGTCGACGTGGATGAACCGGTCGGCCCGCGCGTTTCGGTTTTGACTGTCTCAAGTTCGCGCTGTTTGTTGATGCTATTCTCCATCCACTCGGCCGTCTTGGGCCCGCCCGCGCGCAAAAAGGTCTTGTAGGCGCATTGTTCGAGAATAGCGTGAGCGCCTTCCTCACGGTAAATGGCGATCAAGCCGTCGATGCTCTGCGTGCCGATCGTTACCGAAACCCCTTTGGAACGTCCCAAATTCAACAGGTCGATGATGCATTCGACATTTTCCATGGCCCGGAATTCGTCCAGCACGAACCAATAGCGCGGCCGGGATTCCTCGGCGCGACGAAGAATCTCCATCGTCAACGCCTTGAGGATGATAGCATTGATGGGCCAGAGGCTCTCTTTCAACACCGGGTCGTGGCCTAACACCAAGACGCCCGGCCGTCCCAGGAACTCCGGGATTGAAAACTTCTTCCCATTTTTGTTGGTGTGCCAGAGAGCGGCAACCTCTTCGAATCGGGCAATCCGGACTGAGAGGCTCGACAGCACCCCCAGACAATGGCGCTCATCGCCCAGGATCGAAGCCGCCGCCGCCCTCGCACGCGGATCGCGTTCAGCAATTGCCGCGATCCGTTCCTTCGTTTCCAACGAGCAAAGCAGGTCTCGCAAAGTCCAGGTGCCGGGCTTGATTTTGTGCAGCGATCGGAGGACGCTAAACACCAATTGCTGTGCCGCCAAGTGGAAGAACGGGGCGTTGGAGTTCTTTTCCTCGGGCACCAGCAAACTGGCGAAATATCTGGCCATGGCCGGCCGGTCGATGGCTTCAGCGAGATTCCAAACGGCTGAACGGATATCAAACGGGTTCAACACCCATATATTGCCGGCCGCAAATTTGAGTCCCATTCCATCAAGCTTGGGCAAGATGTCACCCTTGGCGTCGAATACGACCAACTGCTCCGGTTGCTTCCGGTGGACCTGGAACCGCTGGGCAATAGAGTGGAGCAGCAGGTCGATGGTGACGGTTTTCCCGCTGCCGATGCAGCCACAGACGGCAAAATGTTTAACGGCTTCCTTAATCGGGAGATCACGCATTGCCCAAAAGACCCTCTCCTCGTCGAACCTAACCGCACAGGGTGGTGGCTCATCGGGCTCCGCCTCAGGGGGTGCCGCCGGATCGGACGGTATCAGCTCACCGTTCTTTTTTCGCCGCCTTTTTCCTTTTCCGTCGGGGTCACCCAGCAGCAAATCGAGCATGCCCATAATGCGCAGGTTTAGTCATAGTAGCCCCTTCGGCCTTGCGGCGAGCGGGCATTAACCGGGTTGTTCGCCTCACGGAACAAAATGTCCACCAATTCCTTGTAATTGGGATCGATGAACCCAACGAACAGCTTGGTTCCCAACCAGGAAACCGCAAACAGAACGGCGAGCATGGTAGCGCGGTGCCACCAGGTATCCAGCGCCACCTGGAGGAACACGAGCGTCGTCAAATAGTTGAAAAACACAGCCAGTTTGGTAATGCCAGGTGCTCGGGCCACCCGCAGAAGCAAGCTGCGGTCGACCAGACGAACGAAGAGAAACAGAAGCACTCCAAAATAAACGACCGCTAGAGCAGCATGAAGGAGCCAGTTACTCGCGTGATGTTCTTCAGCATAAGCCAGTGTTTTCCAGAACACGAAGGCACTGGTGATTCCGTAGCCCCATTGCAGGCAACGGCGTGGGAATGGTCCGAGGTTCTCCTCCACATACTGCCACGTTCGCCGCACCGGTTCGACGGTTCGTTCCAGGGATGCTTCCAGGGTAATATCGGTTCCACAGTGCTGACATTGCTGGGATGAACCGGACGTTGCTTGGTCGCAATGCGGACACTGGATGATAATCGGGGTGGCTAGCCGCTTCCCGGTTTTCTTGGTGATAAATCCAAACATGGCCTCGACCGTTAGCGGTTTCCCACAGCCGGGGCACGCTCGGTCACGCCATCGGACGCGGTGTCCGCATTCGGAACAGCTCAAATGCATGTTCTGGCTATCAGAAGCCGTAATCCATGCCCTGACTCTGTTCGCGTCCGCGGTCCTTCGTCTCGGCCGGCTTCACTTTCTCGGCAGGATCGCGCTTTTCATCGTCACGGTTTGACGGCTGTGATTTTTCGATTGTGGACCGTTCCGCGGACAAGCGCAATGTCGGAATCGCGATTCGACGGGCTGGTGAAAACCATGGGGCTTGGGGAAAAAGCCGTTGCATTTGAATGCGTAGTTCGCCGACGAGAACCTCCTTCTTCCACAGGATGGAGCCCCAGCGCGGTTGTGGCTGGGCGAAATGCAACACCATCACTCGCAATTCGCGGAGGGCGCGAGAAAGAGAATCGCGGAATGAGGACTGCGATTCCCATCGGAGGAAAGACTTCGATTCGGGGCGCGGTTCCTTGAGAACTTCGTGAACGGTTTCGGAGTCCGCGCCTGAACGCTCCGCGAACCACCCGACCCAGCGCGCCAGCCGTTGTGGGTCCTGCTCCCTGGACGGTAGGTCCTTGGTCAAAGCCCGGACCCCCCCCTCGAACTTCGCCTTGGCCTGTTCCTGTGCCAGCGATTTTGTCACGCGAATCACCGTTGGCGTCGTGCTCGTCCGCACCACGACCGCTCCCAGTGCATCGGACCAGTAGGCGGCCTTGGCATTCTTGACAACCCCAGAGGCCAACACCAGGTCGACCAATTCTTGTTTGCGTTCCTCGGTTAATAGCTGCCGCCAGGATCGTTGTCGCGGCTTCGAACCGTTATTGGCCTGGGTGCGCGCGACGTCCGGACGGGTGGAGCTGCGGCGGTCCGTTGGCCGGTCGGCGAGCGGTCGCGACTGGTGCGCCGCTTCCGCGCCCGAACGTGCGGTTGCCGGTGCGCTTGCAAGTCGCACCATGGTTGGCCCTAGTCGCGAGTGAACAACTAAGCCACCAAAGCGATCAGACCATTCGAACGCCATCCCGGGCTTCAACACTCCCGCTCGCCTGGCAAAGTCCGCTAGCCGATCCTCCAGTTCGGGCGTGTGCGCAACCGCCACTGCCGGCGAAATCTCCTTTTTGTCTGGCAATGGCGTCCGGGCCGGCGGAGAGATGGGGATCTGGGGTTTTCGGATTCCCGACTCCGGGGCCAAATCTTGGACCACGCGTGGAGTTTTGAGGGGCGGTTTGACGATCGGCGGAGAATCGTGGTTCGCGCGGTCATTGGCTCGCTCTGGGTGAGGCGTCGCAGCGAGGCCGACCTTTTTATTATCGGCACCCTGGATATTGTCAGAGCGCGGCATTGCGCCTGACTCAGCCCTCGCGGTGGTCTTGGGACCGTGCGTCAGTTTTTTCGTCTCTTGTTGATGAACAAGATCGGTGGTCTTCGCCGGGGACGACAGCGTGGCCTGCTTTTGATCTGCCGTGGTCGCCCGAGCCTGTTCCGACTGGTCGCGCGGGGTTGTTGAGGGCGGCGATTGTGGGTTGATAGCGCTCTGGCTCGGCTGCACGGTTCGACCTGGCCGATCCGCCTTCTTCCCATGGAACTTCACTTTCGCAGCCTGGGGTTGTTCCTTTGGCACCTTTCGGTCAGGTGCCTGGGTGGGGAGGGTGCCGCCATCGTCAGTAGCGCGGCCCGCTCCAGAATCTGAGTTGGTGCCGGGCGCGCGTTGCTGCACCATCAGGTGCTGATTTGCTTGTATTTGTTTCAACGCCTCTCGCACGATGCTGGGCAACGTCTGCCCAATAGCGGTTCGCAGGGCATAACCATTCGCGTTGAGGTCGATGGCCATCCGGGCAGCCGTGCGAAGAAGCACCTTCGCGGTTCTTCTGTGGAGGGGAATCCGGGAAGCCACGTCCTCGATCGCGGCAGCCAGATGTCGGCTCGAAGCCTGCTCCATCTGGGGCGGTCCTAACAGTTGCTGCGCATGGGCGGGGCTCCACCCATAGTCCTTCGCAATTCCGAGCCAGGTCGCGGTCAGTTCTTCGTTGGGGACGGCCCTCTTTGTCGGCCGAGTGACCAGCGTCGCTTTCTTGGCTGCCACTGCGGAATAATCCCCCCACTCGCTCAGCTTGGCTTCGATTTCTTTCCGTCGCTTGGAAAAAGCACGAGATAGTCCTGGAGCCACGCCTTGGATGTCAAAGCCAATGGCGCGTGTCCGTATTTTGAACCCGGCGCGGTTGCGGAGTTCCGCTGCCAGTTGCGCTCGGTAAATCGCGCCCGCCGCCATCTTGTGAAGAAAAAACTCGTGACTCCAAAGCGCCCCAGTGGTGCTGTCCTGGCGCACCCCTACGTTCACCAGCACTGCGTGGGTATGAATCTGGGGCTGCATCTCTCGGGAGCAGGTCTCCGTAAAGAGAGAAAAAATCAAGTCTACCTTCTCCCGGATCTGGCCTCCCTTGCCACGGCGGCCTAAGCCAGCAACGGCCTGCAAGTATTCCAGGGCTGCCTGCACCGCGTTCCGGTGGCTCCATTCAACCACCGTTCGCACCGGTCGAGAGCCGCATCCCCAAACGGTGCTCACGTCCTTGGGTGCGCTGAATGTATGGTCCCATCCACATTGGCGGCGTTCATGGCCCGCGTTTTGGACCAAGGGTTTGACTCCGTCCGGCGACCGACCTTTCAGCAGATTTGCAAAAACGGCTTGGTCCACTGGTCCAGACAGCCCTAACGCACGGGCTCCAGCGCCGAACCATCTGCCTGACTCTTGACCGTTGCCGGTGTAATATTCTCCCAGCGCCATCTCAAGATAGTAGTTGAGGGAACCGCCCCCTCTGATTGGATCGCTGATCGAGAGCATGTGGAGACGTTATTGTGGTTGGTCGCGGAAGTTTTTATCGGCCCAGGCACGCGCATCCTCAGGGGTTACGGAACCTGTCGCGCTGACTGCGATCTGGAAACCCAATGCCAGATCACGGCGAATTACCTGCATTTGCCGGTGCAACAAGCGCACTTCGTCTTGCCATCCTTGGGGCACCTCGGGGTTGGCCAGTCGCTCCTGCACCCATTCTTTGGCCAGGTTGCCCGGACTCTTCTTGAGGACCGAGGCCACGTGCACCAATAGAGCAAGCTCATCTGAATCCAACCGGATACTGATGGTATCAGATGATGCTTTGGCGAGAGCATCATCGGCCTCTTGAGGACGCTTCTTACGCATAGGGCTGGCGAGTTTTGGCCGGGTGCGAGGGATTCCGCCGCCCGTTGCCGGCTTGGGGTTGGGCCAACGGTGCTTCCAGCGTCTGGAATGTGTTGGCCGGTTCCTCCGAACGGGGGTTCTTACGGCCGTTACGCCGGAGCCAGTATTGTTGAAGCGCAGTCGTAACCCGCGCCAGCCAGGCGCGGTCACGCATCAACTCCAGGATTTCAACCGTCGCGAAATATTTGCGGCTGCTTGGCATCGGGTTGCCCAGGGGCTTGAGCAACCGTGCGGAGACGAGGATCGGGACGTCGTAGGGCTGGCAGTTCAATAGGCAGGCCAATTGTTCCACGGTCAAGCGGGCTGGAGGCTGGCCCACCAGGGAGAAAAACTGTTTTTGTTCATCGTTCATCGCATCACCGGCGGCGCGAACTGGCTCGGTTCTCGCGGCCACAATGTCAAACGTGTTCGCCGCGAAAAACCGAACACAGAAAGTTTGGGTAAGAACAATGCAAACACCAAACGGTTCGAATCGATCGGGATACGCCTCAAGGGAACATCAATAAACATGAGGCTGGAACGGCAGCGACCGCAGGGACCGTAACGCCTGCCCCCCAGCCCCCCATGCCAAATCCATCGCAATGCGCTTGCGTCATTTCAACCGACGGGTGTAATTTGAACGCCTGAAATGGGTGACGAGACGTCATTGGTTGAATTGGTGCGGGCCTATCAGGCAGCCCAAGAAATGGATCTCATCGATGAGATAGGCGCGGCCATCGTTGCTAGAATTACCAAGCGGCTGCATCTTTTCCTGTGGGGGCGGTGCGGCAGCGCCATTCTTGACGACATTCTTCAGGCAACCTATGAGGCAATCTTTGACGGCTTTGAATCTTTTCAAGTAGCGGATGAACGGAAATTATGGAATTGGATGTTCACTATTGCCCGTCGAAAGGCGATTGATCATGGCCGCCAGTGGTCTAAGACATCAATCCACGAGTCCATTGAAGATATGGTTGCCGTATCAAACCCGAAACTTCCCGTGACGCCACCAGACGATTTCGGAAGGCGGGAAATCCTGAGCCGATTAAAAGCGATTAATCCTGTCTGCTTCGAGTATCTCTGGAACCACTTCGTGGTGGGCTTGACTCTTGTTGAAATGGCGGAGTCCTATGGCATCAAGGAAGACGCCATGAGAATGCGGGTTAAACGATGCCGCGACGGAGGGCGAAAAGGACTTTCAAACGTAGGTGCCCCATGAACGAAGACGAGACTCAATTTGAAACGGATTTGCGGCGATTGGGGGATTGGCTGCGAAGTGAAATCGGGCGACGGTATCCGCCAACGGAGAAACAGATGGCTGCGGTCCGGGCCGCAGGTCGCCGGAAATTTGAACGGGGGCAGCGACGGCGGGAGGCCGAACAGGCCAACTGCACGGTGAAGGGAGACAAAAAAGTGGAGGAGCCCACGAAGCCGACCGAGAAACCGAAGCCTGACCAAAAATCAAAGTCCGAGGATTACGGTCAAGATCAGGGCTTTTGATCGGTTATTCCCTTGGTTCAATGCGCTTCCTCGCGTAATCATCCAACAGACATTTCTTGGCGGCGACGGCCGCCGGTCCGCCGCGTTCAATTAATGACCGAATGAACGGGGCGGCTCCCCGAATCGCTTCCTCCTCGGCTTCTCGGCGCACGTCGTTGGGAAGCATGGCCCAGAAATTTTGAATCCCTCGTTCCCTCGCCTGTTCCTGGAGGGCGTTTTGCAGTCTCACCGTTTCCCGCTGCTTTGCGGTTTCCCGTCGGCCTTTCGAGGCCTCCAAGGCCTCCCGGGTCTGGGCCGCCCCAACCTGGAATTCTCGGGGAGAAACATATCCGCCCCGAATGGCGCAGACCAGGAACCCCGGCGGGTTGCGCGTAAGCTTCGGGTCGTTGCGCGCGAGCATCCAATCGAACACTCTGATCTGCATCTCGATCTGCGCCGGTGTGTGCTGTTTGACAAGTTTTCGGGCTATTCCATTGCTGATTCCTCGTTCGGCCAGTGCGGTCACCAGGTTTTGCGCCTCGGGCAAAAGGGCGGCTTCCATGCGGGCGGCTGGAGTTGGCCTCGCGCGCTCGAACACCACGCGCCAACGGCCAGGGCATAGTTTTCGGAATCGTTCACCGTCCGGCATCGGGCGCAAAAAACCTTTTCCTTCCAGTTCGACAACTCCCAGCCGCAATTTACGTTTCAAGCTCGCCGTGTCGTAGCCCCGGGCGAGGCCAATGTGTTCCCAGGCGAACTCCTTCAGATCGAACTCCTGCCGCCCCTGGTGGTAGAATCGTTTGTCCAGAAACCGATACAACCGCTTGGCAACCGCACTCCGAAGCCCTTTGAAGTAGTCGAAATCGATGCTCTTCAGGTTTCCGGCTTGAAAACTGCGGAACAGGACTTCGTTCCATACAAAAGCCGAGGCCGGCGCACCGCCTACCGTCAACCCAATATCGGGCGCGGGGCGATCCCGGTGACAAAGCCACACGTTATCCAGCACATGGAATGTCTCATCCATCCAGCACTGCTTCGTCTTGTTCCACCACGCACGCTGGTAATAAAGGGTCACCCCGGTCCACCGGTTGAGCGACGCCTCCAGTCGCGCGTAACTCTTGCTATCATCCCGCCAGCCGAGCACGTGTAACAGTTGGTGACGCGTGAAAGGCACCTTGCGGTCCGCGAAATCGTGCCATCTCGTCAACTGGATCAGCCCCAACAGCACCTCGTCATCCAAGGCGGTGGGCAGGCCATAGGCATCCGAACCCGTGACGGTAAGCGTGCGGGTGATCATCTCCCTCCTCCGCGCGTCCCATACGCGGTCCTGGAACAGCAGCGTCTTCTGCTCAGGGCGCAACCGGTGCGCCAAGGCGCACAGCGGGAATTCCGCCAGATTGAGTTCATCCCTTCCATCACAACCTTTCTGAGGCATCAAGTCTTCTTGGATGCGTTCAGCGGACTCCATGATTCCCCCACATGAAATGGCAACCACAACGGCCCTTTTTGTTGTGGTTTTGAGTTTATTAACACAGTTCAAGGTTATGGCCCAGAATAGTCGGGAATTCCGGCCACCTGCCTGGGTTTTCCTGTCGCGAATCCCGGTCAAACCTGCCCCAGATCCCGGTGCCCGCTGTCTCAGATACCGGTATTTCCGGCCTCGGATCCCGGTCAAAGGCTGCCCCAAATCCCGGCCATGCCTGGTCCTCGCCTTCTTCCTTAACACAGCAGCCGGTTGTATGGGTAGCTGCTTAGGATGAGAGCCATCCAAACGCTATGCAGGCTGCCGGCCTGGTCCAAGGCTGATCGACCTGGTTCATTATGAATCGCGCATCGTCGGGTTGGGAGCAGTAACGGCGGCAGACTTGGGAGCGCGTGGCGACTCGGTTCTACGGGCAGTTCGTGGTTTAGCCAGCATGCTGGCATGTTCGCTGGCTGGCTGGCACGCAAACCACCTTGCGTGCACGCTGGCCGGCATGATACTCAGCTAACAAGAGTGGCTGCTGACAATCCATGCGGGGAGTTCGGGGAGACAAGAAATGATCGTGGCGTTAACGAATTCAAAGGGTGGCGTGGGCAAGTCCACGATTTCGGTGCATTTGGCAGCCTGGTGGCAGGGGCGAGGGGCTCGAGTGGGACTGGTGGATGCCGATGCTCAAGGGTCTTCCTCCTGCTGGCTTCGCGAGGCCGCGCCGGACATCGCGGTTTTCCGGCTCCAGACGCCCGACGACATTTTGGACCAGGTTGCGAAACTCGCGATGGAGTTCGAACATCTTGTTGTCGATGGGCCGGCGGGGTTGTCCGAGGTGACGCGGGCGATTCTGCTCGTGGCGGATCTGGCGTTGTTACCCTGTGGGCCGTCGGTTCTCGACTTGCGCGCCGCCAACGAAGCGATCCGCGTGCTCAAGCAGGCGCAGGCGATTCGTCACGGGCCGCCGCGAGCGTTGTTGATGCCGAACAAACTTCAGGTGCAATACCGGCTCAGTCGGGAATTGTTGGAAACGGCGAGGTCGCTGGAAATCCCGTCCACTGGCGGTCTGCGCTTGCGCCAAGCATATGCTGACGCCGCCGGCCAAGGAACAGTGGTTTGGAGGTTGGGACCGCGCGGCGAGGTTGCCGCACTCGAAATGGAGGAGGTATTCAATGGACTGCTCGGCCAAGAATCGCAGAAGCATGAGCCAGGCGTTGCGAACGCCTGAACTCGGCGACGAAGCGCTGGCTTTTGTTGCCGGGAGAACGGCGGCGCCCAAGACGGAGATACCAGCGGCCACGCCCCGGAAGCAGGCGCTTCCGTCCCGGGACGTGGATTTCATCCCGCTACCGCAGCCCCCAAACAGTGTTCAGGATGCAGTGTCACTGGATGCAAAGCCGGATGTTGAGGGGGTCGCCTCTATCACCGTGCGGCTGCCGGCGAGCCTGCCAGCCTTGCTTTTGCGGGCTTCCGTGGAGCGCAAACTGCGGCGGAAGCTGCCCTTCACCCAACAGGACATCGTCGCGGATGCGCTTAGGAAATGGCTTTCCCAGCATGAAGAGCTGAAGTGACGCAGTCGACTTTGATCGATACCGGTGGCTACTTTGCCAGGGATTCATAGGAACAAAAGAAGGAGGAAAATGGGAATCACGATGGATTACGGGGCTTTAGTGGATGGCACCGACTTCGGCACCATTCGTCGTTACTTGGCGAGGGCGAAATCCCCGGTTCGGGGGGTATGGTTCGTGGCCTCCGAGGACTTGTTGCGTCAGGTGGCGGCCCTGTTGGACGCCGACAACGACCGGAGCTCTGTTTTGCGGCAGGTCCAACTCGGCCTCCTACTCCAGGACGGACAGATCAAACCCGGCGCCGATATCGAGGCGGAACGAACCGGCGTGGGCGTGGACCTGGAGGCGATTCCCGAAGGTGACTTTTGCCGTGCGATCTACCTCCCTCCGCTTTATCTGGTCCACGTCCCCGGGCTGAACCTCAAGTTGCGCAAGGGCCGAGGCACATGGTAGGTTGAGGGGTAGAAGCATATGCCACTGACTCTGGATCTGAATGTTGATGCGGCCAGCCTGTTGGCGCGCTTCATCGAGCGCGACCCGGCAAGGCTCGGCGGCGTGCCGGTGTTCCGGGGCACTCGCGTGCCGGTCAGGAGCCTCTTCGAGCACCTGCACGCGGGCGATTCGCTGGAGACCTTCCTCGATGACTTTCCCGGGGTGACGCGCGAACAAGCGCAAGGGGTGATTGACCTGGTTGGGCATCAACTCCTCGACGGAGTGCATGCCCGCGTGTCTTGACGCCCAGGTCGTCGCTTACGACCCGCCCGCTCCAACTTCGTTCTACCGCCGCCCCTCAAACCGTGTTAGAACCGATGCCCACTAACGTCATTGCAATGCCAACGCGTTCTTTGGCGTCATTGAGATGGGCGCGAACACCCGCCAAACCGAACTCACCATTCGGCTAAGGGGACGGAGCTTACCAACCGTCACGTTCGTGTCCCGTAGAGCTGGATTTCCGCGAGAGCGGGTCGTCCAGTTCGAGGGAGGCCTTTCAGAGTAATCCCCCGGTCACCAACCGGGGAGTAATCCTGAGATTCTATCCCATGCATTTGAATAGCGGATTACGGGCGAGCGGGACACGCCTGTCGCTGCAATGCGGCAGGTCGGTCTAGTTCAAAGCGGGTGAGCGGTGAACAAGGAGCATCGCAAATCCCCCCGCGGGACTCAGGACCAAAGCCATTATGGCCAATCGGGTGAAAGGCTCGGGAGGTCCGGGTAACGCGCGCTGGCGTCGGGAGTCCGGCGGTGGTAACACCGACCGGCCGGAGGCTGACTGCCTCCGGGGTTCCGCCAAAAATGCGGACCGCGAAAAGCTCAACGATGAGAGGGGCATCAAGCCCTTGCCAGTAAACGACAGCAGAGACGGAGCCGAATCGGCAAAAACTCGACCAGAAAGGGTAAGGGGGCGCTTCTGTATTCTTTCCCCTGAAATCGGCGCTTGAAGGGCGCTGGAAACTATGGCGAGGCGGGAGCCTTGCACATACCTGGTCAGCATGGACGCAATTGTCCAACCAACGTGACTGCTGTGGTGAAGAACAAGAATAACCGCGCAAGGGGTGTGGCTGCCGGAGTGGTATCCGGTGCCGGCGAAGTCCGCCGGTGCTTCAAACGCCGCACCTTGATGAGAGTGCCCCGAGTAGGACCAGGCGAAGCCTGGACCCATTGCCTCCGGCCTGAAAATCGGAGGGTGGGTGTCGCTCCAGCAAGGCAGTTGGAGCGACGGGCGCGTGCTACGGGTGGTGCCGGGCACAACTGCGCACACGAAAGGGGTGACGGGATTATCCCGTCTCAATGACGTCGTGGGCCGGTGGA
>Ga0316226_1001118_pt1 | contig 30902 bp, 9 predicted proteins | sample TBH18017metaG_FD_206009 | JGI IMG/M metagenome (GOLD analysis project Ga0316226, IMG submission 206009) | Freshwater microbial communities from Trout Bog Lake, Wisconsin, USA - TBH18017 | ecosystem: Environmental > Aquatic > Freshwater > Lake > Hypolimnion/Profundal zone | place: USA: Wisconsin...
GGATGGCGTTTACACATTCCATGCCCCGCGTGAAATTGGCTATCCCGACACGACCAGCGGGTATGATCTGCGGGTATACGTCGGCAACAATATCGATCCCATCACGGGGGCTGACCAAGGGCCGCTGGAGTGGTATCCGTCGACCCGCCTTCATGCCTTTAACAACTGGGGTGTGGCGCTCAAGAAAGGGGCACATCCTTTCCGGGTTGTTTTCCTTGATTATCGCAGAGACGCAGCAATCCGCCTGAACCTGCCGGGAATTAACGACTATGTCTGGAGTGGAGCAACGCCCGATCTTCGCATCTCCGGCCCGGGATTCGAAAAGCAGCCGATCCCCGCAGCGTGGCTGCGACACTGAAATCCGCCGGAACAAGGCGATTTAAGCGCACCCCATGAAACATGTAACCTCCAAGACCCCCCATGAATAAGCTTCGCCAAGTAACAACGGCTCTCTTATTGCTTCTCGCCGCCCTTGCGGGTTCGGCCCACGGGCAAACCTATACCTGGAAAGCCACCGGATCCACGGCATCTTGGGGCACTGCCGGCAACTGGAATCCGACCGGAGGGCCGCCAGTTGCAAACACAATTGCGAACTTCACGGCGGGATCAACAGCCGCCACAATAACACTGGACGGAAACAGGGAAGTCCTCTCGGCAACATTTTCCAATGTGAATGCCGCGTGGGCCTTAAACGAGGGGACGCTGGCTGGAGCCAAGCTCAATATTTCAAATGGCAACACCACAGCGAATGAGAGCGGTTCGGGCGTGATGAGCGTTGCAGGATGCACGCTCAATGTGAACGCCGGCCTCGGCACTTTTAGCGGAGCGACCGGCGCGGACGAAATCGAATTTCGGGGTAACGGTGGTACGGTAAACTTCACCAAGCCGATCACTTCCTATCTGTGTTTGGGAACGTTAAACAGCAGCGGGGTTGCCGGGATGATTTATAATCTTAACGCCGCCAATATTGTGGGGAGCCGGCTCTATGCCGGTTATTACACGAGCCCGGGAGCCGTCCCGAGCAATTCATATGCCTCTACGACCATCAACGTGAACGCCGATCAGACATCGTCTTCCACGATCACGGTGGCCTGCGGTTACGGCAGCCAGTGGGGAATCCTGATCGTCCGGAACGGAGCCACGTGGTCACAAACCGGAAGCACGCTCTCGATGGGATCCTCGTCCAGCATTGGGACCGTCGGCAGCAATGGGCGGCTTGATATTGGGGATGCATCCACGACGGGAACAGTAACTATCGGAGTAGGCGGATCCATTACAGTCGGCGGTGGAGGCAATAGCGGCGGCGTTTTCGCCACGGGGGTTCTTAATGTTAACAACGGCGTTCTTAATCTCAACGCCAGCAGCGATACGGCGATAGCGACCATCGGCGGAAATGCCGCGAGTTCCGCGACCTCTGGCGGCGTTGGAACGATCAACCTGAACGCGGGTGGGACGATCATCACGCAGCGGCAGTTTGTTCGCAGCACCACTGCGACCAGCGGCTCGGGCGCTTTCAACTTCAACGGTGGCCTTCTGCAGATCGCGCGCGCCACGGGGAACGTCACCACAGATCTCTTTGGCAACGGTCTTTCCGTGAACGTCGAAGGTGGGGGCGCATGTATCGATACGAACGGAAACAATTCTGCGATCGATCTGCCGCTGGGCTCCGGAACGACGTCCGATGGCGGCCTCACCAAGCTGGGCGCCGGCATTCTGACGCTCTCTGCTAGTAATAGCTACAACGGTCCAACCATCGTGGCCGGTGGCACACTGAATATCACCGGATCGGTGAATTCCGGCAGCGCATCCGTCCAGTCCGGCGCCACATTGGAGATTTCGTCCTCTGGCCAGGCCGCCTTCGCCAGTCTCAATACCCTGGCGAACAGTAATCTCCTGGTAGCGAACGGCGGCTTGACTTTGAACGGGACGTCAACGAATAACGGCACATTGGTGGTTACCGGATCGGGTGCTTTTGTCATTTTGTCGGGCGCGAAACTCATCAATAGCGGGACACTCGATCTCATGAACTGGACTGGCGGACCTCTCCCGTCCGGAATTGTCAATCAGGGGACAATCCTCGTTCCCCCCGCAGTTTGGTCTGGGAGCGGAAGCCCCGACATTACTTGGAGCAACACGAACAACTGGACCTCGAACATTCTTCCCACCACAAATCAGCCGCTCTGTTTCGGAGACGCGCTCAACACCGAAAACTACAACGACGGCTACGGACTCGCCCCCGCTTCGCTCACTTTTACAAGCTCCACCGCCAGCTACACGATCAACGGCAATATCATCACCCTCTCCGGAGACATCACTGACACATCGAACCAGCCTCAGGAGCTTCAGATGTCGATGCTGCTTGATGGAGACCTAAACGTTAATGCGAACCAAGGGAGCCTTGTGCTATCTGGGGCAATTGTGGATGGCGACAATGGATTTCGCCTCACTAAATACGGCCCCGGCTCGCTTACCCTGGCGGGCCGAAACACCTATTCCGGCGGCACCGTCGTGGCCTCAGGCTCGCTGATTATTGGCGCCTCGGACGCTATTCTGCCAGGGAGCGCGCTCACAGTCGCTCCCGGCGCCACGATTGACCTCTTCGGCCAATCCATTTCCTCCGGTTCGCTTGCCATTTCTGGAGGATTGGTTAACACCGCGACCAACAACGCCACGCTCATGCTTGGCGAATATGGCAATTCAAGCACACTTTCACTCAGCCTTTCGGACAATATAGTTCTCGCCCAGTCAGGATCAGGCACGCTCACCGTCACCGGAAGCAATAGTCACACTGGCGGAACCGCCGTTACCGGAGGATTGCTTTTGGCGGACTATACATCGAGCGCAACTCCCAAACTGGGCTCGGGCACACTGACGCTTCAGAGCGGCGGCGACCTCCAGATTAAGGGCAATGCCTCCACCGCCGTAACGGAATCCGTGGCCGGACTGGCCCTCGCGGGTGGGATTTCCACGATCAATCTCACGCAAGGATCCACGACCCTGTCTCTGGGCGCGATTACGCGCGGCGTTGGTGGCGCCATCGACTTTACGGACACTGCCCCCGCCGGCGAAGTACGCACCACCACGGCGGCAACCTACAACGTTCTTCCGGGCTGGGCTACATTTGGTCGCGCGGACTGGGTGGCACGAAATACGACGACCGGCGGACTCTCGGCGTTCGCGGCATACACAACGCAAGACAACCCCGGCCTATGGGCGGCCAACCAGAATGTCACCGATACCGGCGCTGGCTTTTCGGGCACCGTCTCCGGGACTCTCACGATTTCATCCCTCAAGTTTGGCGCGCCGGGCAACTCAACAATTACAATCGGCGGATCCTCCCAATTATCTATTTCCAACGGCGGCATCCTCGTTGCGCCATCGGTGGGCGCCCACAACGTGGCAATCACCGGCGGCAATCTTTACAGTGGATTTAACACTGAAATGATTGTTAACCAGGAGAACACGCAAGGCGCACTTACGCTATCCACCGGCCTTAAGTTCCAGCATCTAACCAAGACGGGGCCAGGCACCCTGATTCTCGACGGTCCGCAGCTTCCCGGTTGGTGGCCCGACAATTGGACACTTGCGGAAGGACGCACAGAGTTCAGCCCGAACTATGTATCGGGCCCCTATCCGGTTACTATGAACCTTGCCGCGGGCGCCACCCTGAAGGTAGCCAGCCCAGGCGACGCTCCGTTCTATTTCAAGAGTTACACCATTCAAGGCTCGGGCACGGTCGAAGGTCCGGCGAAATTCGATACGCTCCTCCAGCCAGGCCTATCGAACGCAATTGGCGCGCTCCATTTCACCGACGACTTGCAATTCTACACGCTCTACGGCAGTCCCACAGTTCAGTGGCAGATCAACAACGCCACCGGCACGGCCGGGGGGCCTTCCGGCTGGGATCTCATTACGGCGAATCGGATCGTCGAGGGAGGAGCAAGCGAGACGATAACCATCTCAACCTTGCGCGGGCCGATGGCCAACTTCGATCCCGCCCAATCCTATAGCTGGCCCATCGTGCAAGCAGCACTTACAGGGACCAATGCGCCGGGGTATAGTGGAACGCCGATTCTCGCTGCCAATTCGATTGCCATCGCCAATCAAACGCAAGGCATCTTCACTCTTGGCAAATCGGCAGACAATCGTATCTGGAGCCTGAACTACACCCCGCTCACCGAGGCGGATGCGGCCACTGTGGCGGCGAATCTGTTCAGTGCGATCAATCTGGATACGCCGCGCCTTGCGAAAGTGAAGGCGTTTTACCTGGCCGGAAAACCGATGGAGGCGCTGGCCGCCTATCGCATCATTTTTCTTCAAACGGTCGCCAGCAACTCACCCGGCGTTACTCCGAATCCGTCGGCCAATGTCGCCGCTTCCTACAGGACTCTCCTGAACACCCAACCCTCCGTCAATGCCTTATCCGCCCAGTCCCAAATCTCCACGATTATCAACGGAATTCAGCAAGCCGCCGTGACTGATCTTCCCCAAGCTATCACAGACGCGAACCCTGTGGAGTTCGGGATCGCGCTCAGTTTTATAGGGGCGAAGCCATGGGCCGGCGGTAATTCGGCAATGGCCAACGCGATGAGCGCCTTGTATGGCACTGCGCAGATCACCGGATGGGGCGGGTCGGTTGCCAATCAGGAGATTAGCCTTGCAGCGGGTCTCATGGTGGCGCTTCCGTATTTTGGCGATTTCACGAAGGGCTCGGACGCTGTTTCATTCAACGATCCAAATAACATCTGGGGCCTCGGAGAGTGGAATTTCAAGACCCAGTGTTTCGAGCGCAATGCCACCGGGAACTACGGCCCAACGGGCATTTTCAATCCGGATGGCACCGGCCTCGAACAAACTCTTAGCTATCAAGACTCGGTGCTTCTTGGGACGCCATTTAACCTTGTCCCGTACTATGGCAGCCAGCCATGGTTTCAGCAATACCTGGCGACATCGGTGTTCTACTGCAATCGCTTTATTATTTGCCTGGAAAAGCCGGAGGCGGGTGGCTTGCCTGGCTTGGGATCGATCGGGGGATCGGTTTACAACGGCACGCAAGCGACCGGAACCAGCGCGACCGCAAGTTCGCAACACTCTGCGGATCTTGGCGATTCCTTTTCTCAGTACCTCGTGGCGGCCTCGGCCACAAACGCCGGAACTGGCCCCGCTATCGCTTTTACGTCGGTGACATTCCCGTACGGCGGTTACTCCACGTTTCGTTCGCAATGGACACAAAACGCCATGCAAATCTTCTTTATCAACCGGGATAACTTGCTCTCCGGTGGGCACATGGATTTTTGTGTAAATCAATTCCAATTGGATGCCTACGGGCGTACGCTTTTGGGAGACATGGAGGGCTATAATGGGTCCACTCAATCCCACAACACAATTGCGATCGATGCCATGTCGCAATCCCTGCTGGGTTCCTCGGGCCAGAACCAGATGCCCAACCGCAGCCCATTGCCCAACCGCTGGCTGAACGGCCGAAACATCGATTTTTCGGAGGGCACTTACCGCGGTGGCTGGCAATTCTGGAGTTGGGACAACGGCCTCAAGGATTTTAGCGGCCTTCGCGCCGATACTGATTTGGCCCATCAACGACAGCTCTTCTTTGTGCGCGGACTGGGCATTGTGGCCCTCGCGGATCGCATGAAAGCTCCGGGTGCGGTTTCTCACCATTACAACCAAGGATGGAATTTCCCCGCTTATTTCACGGCGTCCGATATCGTTTCCGATGCCGCGAGCCAGCGCATTTATACGCAGAAATCCGGCGGGGCGAATGTGTTTATCCGAAACTTTGGCCCGCAGGTCAGCTATCAAAGCTATTACATGCAAACAAATGCCGACACGACGGTCGGACCGGCTTTCCGCGGGTTTGCGGCAAACCTCTATTTGACGGATACGAACACGTTTGGAGGGTATCAACAGTACGCAGCGACTTGGAGGGCGTCCGGGGACCAGTTGCTGCTTTCCCTGGTCACGCCCGGTCCGGCGACTGCCGACCCGGTCGCTTCGTCCACCGAGATCAATGGCAGCGATTACACCGGATTCCAGGCGCATTTGACCAGCGGTGCTGATGTTCTTCTTCTTAGCGCGCTCTATTCCGGCGCGAGTTTTTCGGGCTGGAGTTTCTCCGCTAGCGCGCAAAACCTGCTGCTGAGTTCTTCGAACAGCGGAGCTACGATCAATGGTGTTATACTCGGGGCGACACTACTCACCTACAACGGGGCCAACCTCCTCAGGCAAGTGCCTGCGCGCGACTTCGAGTTCACTTTGAGCGCCAGCAACGGCAACATCACGGCATGGAAGGAAATCTGTTACCCTGCCGACTTCGCCTGGAGCGGAACCACGAACACAACAACGCAGCCGGTCTATAATAACACCAATGTGTGCTGGTCCGGCACGGGCGGAGGATCGTGGGCGACCGGTGCGAACTGGCTCGGCGGCACGGCCCCGAGCGGAGCGGGCATCGGCGCGCATTTCGGAATCGCGGCAACCGGATCGCAGTCAGTTGTCTCGCTCGCAAGCCCTCTGACACTGGGGGCGCTCAGTTTCGATCATCCAACGAGCACATATATCGTAGGATCGGCCAGCGGCCCTGCCCTGACTTTCAATAATTCACCAATAGGGACTGACCCGTCGATTATGAATCGCGGGGGTATTCACCGGGTGGAAGCCCCGATCGTCCTCACCGGCGGCAATATCAATCTGTTCGCGGCGGGCGATTCGGATCAACTCCAGCTTGCGGGTTCCATCTCCAGTTCCGGCTCCATTGGGTTAATCAAAGGCGGGCGCGGCACCGTGCATCTCATCGGCTCCAATTCGTTCACCGGCAATGTCCAGATCGTCAAGGGGTTGCTCCGGGTCGATTCAGATGCGGCACTTGGAAATGCCTCCAACCAAGTTTCGTTCGATGTAACAGACTCCGAGGCTACCCGCTCCGGGCTTCAATTCGGAGGAAGCTTTACCACGGCAAGAAACTTCTCGATGCCAGGCTATGGCTATCTATCGTGCATCGATGTAATGGCCGGGTACTCCGTGACTCTCACGGGAAGCCTTGGCGCCAGCGGTTTCACAAAGACTGGCGAGGGAACACTAATTATCCAGGGGAACAGCGGCTTTCAGGGGCAATCGGGAATCGCGGGTGGAAGACTGGTCCTGGACTATTCAATCAACAACACTGCCAAACTGGGCGCTCAGGGCTTTGTTTTCGCTGGCGGCACTATCGAACTCCGCAATGGTTCGTCTGTTGACGAGGCGATCGGGGCCAATACTGGCAGCCAATACGTTTTCCCGGGGCATACCACCATCGACCGCTCCAGCGGCTCGAATACCTTCAGAGGGGCGACATTTTTTAATACGACGTTCAAGCGCTATCCTGGTGGAACAATGAATGTAACGAAACCAGGGATCATGCGAATGAACCTGGGCATCGCGGGGGGCATCTACGGCGGTTGGATGACCGTTTCCGGGTCGGATTGGGCCATGGCGGCGGATACTTCGTCCGCCGCGTTAGTCAACGCGCTTAATACCTACACGAATTTCGCGGCGACCTCCGGCTCGAATGCGAGTAACACGCTGCTCACAACCGGCACGGCTCTCACCGGCAATCTCACCACGGCCACTTTGAAGATCGCGCCCTCGGCGGAGGGTCAATTACTCAATCTAGGTGCGAATACGCTGACGCTCTCCACAGGAGGCATGTTGATCCCCGCTGGCAATTCGCAGGCGTTTACTATTGCCTCAGGGACGCTGCTCGGGGGGGCCAGCGCGGATTTGGTCGTCCATCACTACGGTTCGGGTATCGCAACCATCAATTCCGTTATCGCCGATAACGGAGGCGCAACCGCCCTAACCAAAACAGGGACGGGCACCCTCGTTCTCGGCGGCTCCAATACCTATACAGGGAAGACGTATATTTTCGGCGGGGTAGTCCGCCTTGGATCCAGCAACGCCCTCCCCGTGATTACGTCCGTGGATATTCGCGCCGGCGGAACGCTTGACCTCGCGGGATACTCTCTGCAGGTTGGAAGTCTGAGCAATGGGGGGAGTATTATCAACAGCGGCACGGCAGCGGCTACCCTAACCCTCACGGGAAGTGGAACGCAAGTGTTCACGCTCTCTGCCGGCCAAACGCTGGCCGCTCCGCAGGCTCTGCCAGTTATCGTGGCGGAGCCGGTCGGCCAAACCGTCTTAAGTCACACGTCTGCAACCATAAGCGTCACCGTCGGCGGCCAGGGTTTGAGTTATCAGTGGTACAAGGGCGGCGTGGCGATAATCGGCGCAACCAATTCCATCTACACCATTGCCAGCGTGGCTCTCGCCGATGCGGGCGACTACACCGTCGTCGTTTCAAACTCAGGCAACTCCGTGACCAGCATCGTTTCCACGCTCAGCGTCCTTGCGAACTACGCCGACTCTATCGCCCAGTATGGGCTGGATCCCGCAACCAACGGAGCGCCCACAGCCGATCCCGACAACGACGGCGTGCCGAATTTGCTGGAATATGTTCTCGGCGGAAACCCGGTGGCGCCCGATCCCCAGATTCGGCCCATTCTCCAGCGCGACGCCAATGGCGCATTCACGTTCCAGTTTATCCGCAATAAGGCGGCGACCATGGCGTATTCGATCGCTGTGGAGTCATCCACCGACCTGACGGCTTGGAGCCCGGTGGTCGATGGCCAGAATGGGGCGACGATTACGGCATCGCCAATCAGTTCCACCCAGGACCTGGTCACGGTGACGATATCCGCTCCGACTGCCCGGCAATATTTCCATCTCCGAGTCTATTGATTCTATAGAATTACATGCGGCTCAGGCTTGTTTAGTTTCGGCTGAAGCGCCAAACTCGTACAATTCAAAGCGTCCCCCGCTATTTATCACGCGAAACCAAATCTTCTACGAGTCATCAACGGCGCTTTTGCTGCCCAGTTTGCAACTATTCTGACGCTGATGCCCGCCAGCGGATCGGCCCGGGCTCTTGAACCAGTCATCGTCACCAGCACGACCTCCTCGTCGAACGATGCAAATCGCCCAGTGGATCGCCACTTTCCCAGGCGTCTCCGGCACCGCTGCTGGCGCCACCCCCGCCAACGATAGAGTGCCGAACCTGCTAAAATACGTGCTCAACTGCGGTCCCACCGCATCCGCCACTGGTGTTCTGCCTACGGCGAATGCCGCCGGCAACAACATTGTCTTTGGCTTCACCCGCTTTGCGAATTCCGCCTCCGACACCACACAACTCTTGGAATACGGCTCGGACCTGGCCTCTTGGACGGTCGTCAGAATCACCGCTCCCACGGACGCGGCAGTCTCCCTTGGCGCTCCTTCCGGCGGCCTGCAATCGGTCGCCGTCACGGTCCCCAGCGGGACGAACTCAAAATTGTTTTTCCGGCTCAAGGTCAGCCAGCCATAAGAATCGCGCGTTACATAGAATTTACATTAACAAATATCTTGTGCCGCAGTAGGAGATATCTTTTACTCTTTCATAATTTATGAAACCCGTTCCCTCCATGAATTCTCCCTTTAACTCCCAGAAGCTCGAAAAGTCCCTTTCCGCCCGCCCACAGCGAGGCGGCTGCACCCGTATAAGCCGCCAGTTGGGGGCTGGAGCCACCGTGCCGGAATTCCGGTGCACCCGCATCCTAACCGCTTCCATTGCGGCGCTACTTGGCGCGCAAGCGGCAAACGCCGCCAACGTAACATGGATTGGAACCTCCGGCAGCGACTGGAACACCAGCGGCAACCCTCCCTGGATTGGTGGAAGCAAGCCGGGATCCAGCGACACCGCCGTGTTTAACACCGCACTCGCCTCGGTGGCGAACGGCGTTGCAGACCAAACCGTGGGCAGCATTTCCTTCGATACCAACGCCGGCACCGCTTCAGGATCTTTTACGATCGGAGCGACAGGCGGCAACAAGCTCACGCTGGCCAACTCGGGGACCATCTCGATCCTCGCGACCATGACGGGCACAGGGAAGACAATCGTGATCAACTCCCCGCTCGTGCTGACTCCCGCCAGCGTTTCGACCGCGGGTTCGTACACCTTTGCCAATTTTAATACGAACGCGAGCAACACGCTCAATTTCGCCGGCGCCATCTCCAGCTCGCTCACAACGGGCACGGAAACATTGACGTTGGGCGGCGTCAACATGGGCAACAACACCATCAGTGGAGCGATCTCCAGCGGGGCGGCGACAACCTTCGCTTTGACTCAGAACGCGGGAAGCAACTGGCTGTTCACAGGCAACAACACGTATAACGGCGCCACCACCGTTACAGGCATCACGCAAGACGGTTACGGAAACCAGACCGCAGCCGCGGTCATGCAAGTCAGTGGCGCAGGCGGGAAAATCGCCTCGACCAGCGCATTGACCGTTGGCAACGGAGCGTTGTTCGTCGATGGCGATGTGTCCGTTGCTTCCAACAACAATGGGGTGACGAACCGGATCAACAGCGCTGCCACGCTAACGCTCAATGGCGGCGCCTTCCGACTCGCCGCCGCGGACGTGGGCGGCGCCCATTCCCAAGCACTGGCTACGCTGACGGTCGGCGCGGGCTCGTTGAGCGCCATCAATGCGAACGCAGGCACCGGAACGAACACCCTCACTGTCTCCGGTGCGGGCTCCGGCAATTACGTTCACAACACCGGCGGCGCTTTGAATATCGACACCACCCAAGCCGGCTTCAGCGTCGTCTTTACCAACGCCCCTTCCTCCACCAATGGCGTTGCGGGTTCGGGCGCGGACGCGATGCTCATGGGTGCGACCCTGAGTAATGCCGATTTCATCGCTGCAAACGCCGGAACCGTGGGCGCGGCCACGTACACGCTGACTGGCACTACTACGTGGACTGCCGGAAAGAACATGGACGTCACCGGCAGCAACGGCTCGGCATACGCCCCCGCGAACGTCAACAGTCTTCGCTTCAACGCAAACGCGGGTAACACCGTGGCTCTGGCGTCCGGCACCAGCGCGATCGCCGGCGGAATCCTGGTGACCGGCACAGTCGGCGCCAACCCGTCCTTGATCACCGGAGCCGCCATTTCCGGGGCAAGTGGAAAGGATCTGGTGGTTTTCCAAAACAATTCTTCCGGGTTGTTGCAGATCGCATCCACCATTGTCAATAACGGCAGTGCCACCGGCTTGACCAAAGCCGGGGCCGGCATCCTCACGCTCTCCAGTGCCAACAGCTACACTGGGACGTCTTATATTTATGGTGGCACGCTGAAGATGAGCGGCGCGGGCACGCTCGGCGCCAGCGGCTCGCCGTTGACGATGGCCGGCGGCACTCTCGATTTGAATGCAACCTCCCAGACGGTTGGCTCATTCGCGGGCACGGGCGGAACGATCACCAATAACGGCGGCGGCACTTCGACGCTGACCATCGGCGCCGTTAATACAGGCGGCACCTTCGACGCGATTATCGCCGACGGCTCGGGGACGATTAGTTTGAGCAAAGTGGGAACGGGCACGGTGATCTTGGGGGGAACAAACGCTTACACCGGAACCATCCAGGCGAATTATACCCCCACTCTTGTTCCTGTGTTTAGTTCAAGCACCTCTCTCGTCTTTTCGGGAGGGAATCTCACCCTTCAGGGCGTATCGAGTATGACACCGACCCAGACCTTCAATGGTGTCACGGCAAGCTCGGGCGCGGCCACGATCACTATCAACCGCGGCGGCAGCGGCAACTGGGCCGGCGCTTTCGGAGCCATTTCCCGCAGCACCGGCGCCACAATTAATATCGCCGGAACCGTCAACAACAGCACTTGGTCAACAACGAGCGGCACCACGGCTTCAGGCATTCTCGGCGGCTACATCACCTGGAAGGGGACGGATTGGGCAGCCAAGGACGCCAATCAAAAAATCCTTCCTCCGACCAATTACACCAACACCTTCGTCAATAACACGACCAACACCGACATGACCGCCAGTCTGGCTGTTGGCTCCGCGAATGCGACAACGGGAAGCGTTCGTTTTAACTCGGCCGGCGCTTACACGTTGACGCTCAACGGCAGCAACACTATCGCCAGCGGTGGCATTTTGGTGGGCTCCGGGGTTGGCGCCAATACCTCCACGATCACAGGCGGATCGTCGCTCACCTCCGGAAACGGACAGGATCTGATCGTCAACCAGTTTAACACCGGCGCGTTGATCATCGGGACTAATATCACGGGCGCCATCGCGCTGACCAAGAGCGGATCGTCCACGGCTGCTCTGATTCTCAATGGCAACAACACCTTTACGGGCGGAGTAATCGTCAACTCTGGATCGTTGCAGATTGGCAACGCCGGGGCGCTGAACAGCACGCCGAGTTCGGAGAATGCGGTATCCTTTGGACCCAGCAGCACTGGCAATCTGAGCTTGGGCGGCTACAGCGTCGTGATCGCCAATTTGTCATCCAATGCGACGCTCGGAGCGCCAATGGTGCAAAATGCGAATGCCTCCGCCGCCACATTGACGGTCGGCAACGCGGCCAACCTGAGCGGCGCATTTGCCGGAACGATCCAGGACGGCGCCGGCGGCGGGGCGTTATCCCTGACAAAGGCTGGCGCCGGCACACTTACCCTCACCGCCAGCAATACCTACACGGGAACAACGACACTTGCGTCCGGCACGCTAAATCTTGGATCGGCGGAATCGGCGGGCGCCGGCGGACCGCTGGGCAAATCGATTGCAGCGAATCCCGGATCCATTGTGCTCAACGGCGGCTATTTGCAATATTCCGCGGCGAACCATAACGACTATTCCGGAAGGTTCGGCCCGGCTGCAAACCAGCAGTATAACGTCGATACCAATGGCCAGGCCGTCACCTGGGCTTCCGCACTAACGAGTTCGGGGGGCTCGCTTACCAAGATCGGCGCCGGCACGCTGACGCTCACGGGATCAAACTCCTATACTGGGGTGACGACGATCAATGCAGGGACGCTGCAATTTGGCAAAGAGGTTTCGCTCTACAGCAACACCCCGTCGAGTTGGACGGCTGCGAATTTATCGGTCGCCGGCGGCGCGACGGTGACCTTTAATGTCGGTGGCTCCGGTGAATTTACGTCAGACGACATGACGGCACTGCTTGGCAATATTGACGGCGCCGTAAACAACAACGGTCTGAGGGCTGGTTCCACGATCGTATTCGATACGACCAACGCCGCTGGCGGCACATTCATTCTTCCCTCCGCGATAGCGGATACCACGGGCCCTGGCGGCGGAGCCGTGGGGTTGATCAAGACCGGTTCCGGCGCGCTGGTGCTAACGGCGGCTATCAACAACTCCGGAGGGGTAACGATTAACAATGGAATCTTGCAGATTGGCGCCTCCGGCACCACTGGCGCGCTCGGCATTACGAGTGTGACCGATAATGGAACGCTGCTTTTCAACAGGACCGACGCGTACGGTGGCCCGATCGGCAACTCCATTAGCGGCACCGGTGCAGTGACCTTCTCCGCTGGCTCTCTGACGCTCACCGGCAGCAGAAGCTACAGCGGCGGCACAACCCTTTCCGGCGGCAATTTGGCTGTGGACAACAACAACGCGCTGGGCGCCGGTCCGCTGGTTTTCACCGCGGGAACCTTGCAGGCGGCGAACGGAGATATCACCCTCTCCAACGCCAGCACGCTGACCGCGCTGACGGTTTCGGGGACGCACAACCTAATGCTGTCTGGAGGCATGGCCGGCGCCAGCGGCGGGAGTCGCACGCTAACCAACAATATCGGTTCAGGCCAGACGCTGACCCTCGGGGCCATCGGGATTAATCAGGACACCACAACCGTCTATTCGCTTACGATCGCGGGCACGGGGAACACGACGGTGGCCGGTTCCATTTCCGACGGAAACACCAGCAAGGCAAACTCCCTCGTTATCACAAATAGCGGCCTTACCATCCTCACCGCCAGCAACAGTTACAGCGGCACCACCACGGTCACCGGCGGCACCCTGCAACTGGGGACGGGTGTATTAGGCCAGGATGGCTCCATTGCCGGCAACATCGCGAACAATGCCACGCTCGCCTTCAACACGGCGGGAAGCGGGACTTGGGCTGGAGTCCTCAGCGGAACGGGAACGTTAGTCAAGGCCGGAGGCGGTGCTTTGGCGCTCGCGGGTACGAACTCCGCTTTCACCGGCGCCATTGCGGTACAGTCCGGAACACTCGCCGGGACGCTCCCCTATTGGGCATTCGGAATCTACTCCCCTGTAACAATCTCTCCCGGCGCTACATTGGCCCTTCCTTACGGCAATGAAAACGTCGGCTCGCTGTCGGGATCGGGCGGGACAGTCTCACTGGGGGGATATCAACTCTTTGTGGGCGTTATCAATACCAGTTCCACTTTCGGGGGTGTTATCTCGGACAGCGGCGGCAGTTTGTACAAACAGGGCACCGGCACACAAACGCTAACAGGGGCGAATAACTACACGGGAGTGACAACACTTGCCGGCGGTATCCTGAACCTGGGGAGCCCGGAAATCGTCGGAGTCTCCGGCCCGCTGGGCGCATCGGCTGCGTCGAACCCCGGCTCCATTGTATTCAGCAGCGGAACTCTCCAATACTCCGCCGCGAACAACAGCGATTACTCGGGGCGCTTCAGCACCGCCGCGAGCCAGGCATTCAACATTGACACCAACGGACGGAACGTCACCTTCGCCACGGCATTGAGCGGTTCGGGCGGTTCGCTGGCCAAATTCGGCGCGGGCACGCTGACGCTCACCGGCTCCAATTCCTACACCGGCGCGACCACAATCAGCGCAGGCACGCTGCAGGTCGGCGACGGCGTGACCGACGGGTTAATCTCGGGTTCGGGCGCTATCGTGGACAACGGCACGCTTGGGTTAAACATTTCGGGCTCTCAGACTTATGCTCAAGTCATCAGCGGTCCGGGTAGCGTCGTCAAAACAGGCACGGGCACGCTCACTCTTACCCAAGGCGCTCAAACCTTCTCCGGCGGCTTGTACATCAAGCAAGGAACGGTGGGAACCAGCAATGGCAATTACACTATCGCATTCGGCACGGGGCCCATCTACCTTGGAGATAGCAGCGGTTCCGTTAACGCGACCCTTTCGCTTGCTACAAGTGGGAATGGCAACTCACTGGGCAATCCGATCTACATTCAGGCGGGCACCACGGGCACTCTCACGCTGCTGGCTTCGGGTGGCAGTGTAACGATCAACGGCAATGTGGCTCTAAGCAACAACCTGTCAATATTTAATAACTATCCAAGCAGGACCATAACCTTGTCGGGGATAATCACCGGTTCGAACGCCATCACCATCACTGGGCAGAACTTGTACTCCTCGGTGGTCTTCAGCGGGCCCAACGGTGGCGCCTTTACGGGCAATGTAAGCATCAACTCCGGGATGCTTTCTTTCGCCAACCATAGTTTGGGCGACGGATCGGGAACGGTTACCCTAGGCGGTGGCATCCTGGGATTTGCCGCCGGAAATACTCAGGACATCAGCTCACGCCTGCGCGCCAGCGGAGGCAGCACTCTCCTGATCAACAGCGGCAGCAACGCACTGGTCTTTGGGACGCCCCTGACCGACCCGAGCCTGACCGGCGGCTTGAGCCTTGGAAACGGAGGCTCGCTGACCTTGACCGGTTCCAATACTTACACCGGCACGACGAGCGTCGGTTCAAACCTCGGAAACACCAATCTGAGTTCCGCGGGCACGCTGATCCTTGCCTCCAGCGGAGCCACGATCAAGAGCGGAAACGCGCTGACGACCGGCACGGGAGGCACCTTCGACATCAACGGAAACTCCCAGGTTCTCGGTTTGCTGAACAATTCGGGAACCGTCACCAACAGCGGAGGAGGGACGCCAACCCTCACTATCGGGAACGGCTCTACCGGGGCCGGGGTTATCACGGGCACGATGGATATTGTCTGGAACCAGGCAGCCACCAGCAGTACCCTGAGTGGCGTCATCGCCACGACCGGCAACGTCACCCTCAATGGCACCGGCGCGGGCACGATGACGCTCGCCGGTTCCAATACCTACAGCGGCAACACCACAGTCACTGCCGGTGCAGCCTACGTCAACGGCACGAACGGCGCGCTGGTCAACACCGGCACGATCACTGTTACGAATGGTGCAAGCTTGTTTGTTGGCGATACGTCCAACGCGCTTGCCGATCGCATCAATGATAACGCAACGCTCGTACTTGGCGCCGGGAATTTCACCTTAACCGGGAAGAATAGCACCGCCACCGCTGAAACGATTGGCGCTCTTAACATCGCCGCAGGCGGGGCATCCGTCGTAAGTGCGATCAGTGGCACTGGCAGCACCGCCGCCCTGACGATCAACAGTCTGACCCGCAGCGGAACCGGCGCGACGGTGGCATTCGCCGGTACGGGAGCGGTCCTGTTGCCGAATCTGGTCCCGGTGAACGGCATCGTTGGTGGATTTGCCGCAATGGGCGCGGGCGGGAACAATGTGACGGGTGCCCCGGCGACAGTGGTTGGCGGAACGGTTACCGCACTTACCGCCTTCGACATAACTTACAGCGCGACGACATCCGGGGTTACCGGGTGGAGCTCCAGCCAGAATATTCTCATCGATAGCACCAACGCGACGGTGACACTCGCGGCGAGCGCGACGGCAAATTCGCTCACTCTCCGCACGTTGAGCGGCGCATCCACCCTGAATCTTGGCGGGAACCCACTCACCTTGAGCAGTGGAGGCATTTTCTGGCCTGTCAGCGGTTCGGCACATTCTTCTTCCATTTCCAGCGGAACGCTCACTGCAGGCAACGGCAGCGCGCCTGCGGAGTTATTCATAACCAGCTATGAAGGTAACAATTCAACAGTATCGACCATTAGTTCCGGAATTTCGGATAACAATGGCCAGCCTGTTTCGGTGGTGAAAGGCGGGGACTACAGGAATAACGCGGTTTTGCTTACGGGCACCAATAGCTACTCGGGCGGGACGTACCTTAATGGCGGTCCTCTTGCGATCAATCGCGACGCCAACCTCGGCGCCGCCACAGGGGCGGTTTACTTCCAGTCAAACTCCAGCGCAACGGCAACTTATCCAGTGGAGTTGCAGGTAAGAACGACTGGAACATTGAATGCCAGTCGCAGCCTGGTCTCTGCTGGCAGCGCGGTGACCCTCGACACCTATTATGGTGCAGCGGCCGGGTATGTGGTTACGGTGGCGGGTCAGGTCACCGGTTCGGTCGGTTTTGCAAAAAGAGGCGACTCAGAGTCCGGCAACTATGGGGTTTGCGACTCTGGCCCGCTCGCCGGCACGGTGATTCTCACCAATACGGCGAACAACTGGAGCGGCTCCACAACGGTGTCGGCAGGCATCCTTCAAGTCGGTGACGGCTCGACAACAAACGGCAGCATACCAGACCGGGCGGTTTCCTTTACTGGCGCGAATACCACTCTGAAATTCGCCAATCCCAGTGCGTTCACCTTCAACTCCGCCATCAATGGCACAGGCGCTCTCGTAAAGACCGGCGCGGGAACGCTCACCTTGGGCGGCTCCAACTCCTACCTCAATGGCACGACAATCAGCCAGGGCACGCTGGCCATCGGCTCGGACGCCAGCCTGGGAGCTGCCTATGATGGTTCCGTCTCAGGTGCGACGGTGACCAATATCGGGGGCGGTTACGCCACCGGGTATTGGAATCTCACCTTCTCCGCCCCGCCACACGGAGTCACGGCCACCGGGTCCACGACTAGCGCCTATGTCGTCAATACCAACGGGCAATTGCTCAAGGTCTACGGGGTGACGGGGGGATCGGGTTATATCGCGCCGCCCACGGTCTCGGTGAATGGATCGGGATCCAACGGCGCCATCCAAGCCTTCGTCAAGGGACTCGTGACGCTCGACGGCGGCACACTCCAGACTACGGCGGGCATCACGTCATCGCGCGCGGTTTACATTACCGGCAACAACGGGACAATCGACACCGATGGTTTCAACAGCACGTTCAGCGGGGCCATTAGCGGCCCTGGCGAACTAACCAAGTCGGGCGCCGGCACGCTGATCCTGGGTGGTTCGTTGAGCATGGCGGGTCTGAACGCGAATAGCGGTGTTACACAGATCACGCAATCGGGTTCAATCGGCGCAGTGAGCGTTGCCGCGGCCGCGACACTCTCGATGGCGGCGCACTCCGGAACCAACTACAATGTGCTCAACGTTTCGTCCCTGACGATTTCCGGATTTTCATCCTCCCTTGCAAGCGCCGACAGCGCCACCTATACGGCAGCAGCCGCCGCGACCCAGATGAACACCGGAGTTCTGACGGATAAGGGGATTGAAATGGCTCAGGCGGCGGTTGCAACCGGTGACGTGGCCCCGGCCTCGCCCGAGTCCGTTCCCGAACCGGGATCACTGGGCCTGCTGCTGGCGGGCGCGGCTGGATTGCTCGGCTTCCGACGCAAGGCGAAAAAAGGCGTCCAGTAAATCAATTTAGGTTGAGTCGCATTTGCCGGATGGGGCCGGCTTTTGGGGATGCGAGTCAATCGAGGCCGCCGCGGTTCAAGGGGTGCCGCGGCGGCCGCTAATATTTTATAGTTATAGGGATGACATCGTTGGATGACGGGTGACGACCGTGGCGCCGCTTTCGGGCCGAGCCCAATCGATATCGCCCCTCCAGAAGTCACGCCATCCGCTCCAACTCCTCGATGCTGACGGCGTGCTGGAGAGGAGTCCCACGGAAGAACCGAGCCAGCTCAGCTTCGACCAGATCCGTCAGGCGGCGCCGCTCGTTGCAAATCACGCCGGCGATGTGTGAACTCAGTTGCACGTTGGGCATTTCGTAAAGCGCGCTGCCCAGAAGCGGGGGTTCGGGATTCGTCACGTCCAGGAGCGCCGTAAGATCCGCACGCTCCCTCAAGACTTCAATAAGGCCGCTCTCGTCCACTTGCTGGCCTCGCCCTGTGTTGATGAATGTGGCGCCCGCCCTCATTCCGCAGAAAAGTTCACGCCCCAGGACATTTTGGAGCGACGGCAGATTTGGCAGGTGATTGCTCACCACCATGGCGTTTTCAAAAGCGCATTTGAAATCGACTAGCTCAATATCCTCCTTTTGCGCCTCGCAGAGAGACAGCGTCGGGTCCACAGCCAGGACCTTCAGGTTGAAATTCCGCAGCAACCCGCGCAGTTGCCGGGCAATAGCGCCGTAGCCCAGCAACGCGACAGTCTCGTTGTAATTGCCCGGCCCCATGAATGCAACCATGTGGCGGGCGGTTTCCGGTTGGCGGCACATCCGCGTGTTCCGAAAGTAGCCCTTGTTGGAAAGAATAATCTGTGCGAGGCAGAACTCCGCCACCGTCACCGCGTTCACACTCCTCCCGCCGACGACCGGAATTCCGCGTTCGAGAAACGGCTGGGCAAAAGCCTTCACAGAGCCCCCGGCGAAAAGGACGATGCGCAGCTTTGGCAGCCCGGCCAGCGCCTCAGCCAATTGCACCGGAAAGCCCCAGGTGCCAATCAGAACCTCTGCTTGCGCAAGCTGGCTCGCGAGCACGGGAAAGCTCTCAGGGGTGACTCGGCGCGGATCAAGATCGACATGGTTGCGGAGGCGTCGCAATGCATCCGGCCGAAACACATCGTCAAAAAATGGGTTTCCCGTGGTATCTAGTAGAAACCCTTTGGGACGATAACCCGAATCGGCGACATCTATTTCCGGAACGGTTCCCGAACAGCGTTTTTCATGAGGATCCGTGCAAATGGCGGCTGCGGTTGAATTCATTTCGCTTTCTCTCCCGGAATCAGTTTTGGCCGAATCATTACCGATGACGGCGGCGCTTCAATGTTCTTAATGCGCCAGATTAGCATATCCACCCCCCGTCGTCCGATTTCCGCGGAGTGGATGTCAATGGTGGCCGGGCGCGGATGCAAGGGGCTTAGAAATAGCACCTCCGCGTTGCAGGACACGATCTGAATGTCGCGCTGGGGACGAATTCCCTTTTCGGCGAGCAACCTGTAGAATGCATTGGTGATCTGGTCGCTGTAAACAAAGACACCGTCGGGGCGGGCAGTCTTGATGAGCTCCCATGATGCCTGCAACGATGACCAGTTGACGAACTGCGAGTTTTCATCCGTCGAGAACATCCCTTTCACCATGCCGTCAGCCGTCTTCATGCCAAGCGCATTTGCTGCTTCCAAAAACAAGCGTCCGCGGGTTTCGGGCCCCCCGATGTACCCAACGCTCTTGCAACCAAGAGATTGCAGATGACGGGCGGCCATCCGAGGCACCTCCAGGCGGTCGTAGTCGATGTTGTCACAATCGGCGCCTCCTTCTGGGGGTGAAAGAAGCCGAACCGCAGCCATGCCGGGCCGTGCAAGGGTGAGTTCGTCATAAGTCGGCGTATTGCGGAAAAGGAGTACCCCCTCTCCATCAAAATTACGCATCGCGTCCGCGAGCGATTCAGTCGAGTTTCTATAGCGAATGCTGAACTGCCAGCCCTGCTCGTGCGCGCGGTTTTCCGCAGCCCGCAGAATCAGGGAAAAGACTGGAGAACTGAGCTGGCCCGCGGGTACGCTGCTTTCCAGGAGAAGAATCGAGTTTGTCCGCAGAGCACGCTCGGGACGCAACCGGCTCTTCATTACCAACGGGTCGTTGACACCCAAAGCCCGTAATGCGGCCAAGACTCTTTTCTCGGTCTTCCCCCGCACAACGTCCGGGTAACGGAAGACGTTGCAAACTGTCTTGGGAGAGACGCCCGCCTTTTTGGCGATCTCGGCGTAAGTGGGAAGCTGTTCGGAACGAGCCATGGTTGAGATCATCGCGGAATCGAGGTGCGGACAGCAAGAAGAATTCCGACATATTTCATAAAACTTCTATGGAAACGTTGTTGACAGGCAATGCTTCCGGCTGGAACACTCGGCGCAAATGAGGCCTTCGCGCCGCTGACTCCCTGTGCCAGTCGTTTCGCAGCCCTTCACTCAATTTCTCAAACTGATGAAAGAAGACCGCTTCCCCGCCTCCCCCGCATCCGAGGGCAAACCTGACGCCGTCCCCCCTGACGGAGTGGCGGCGCAGCACGCCGCGCTGGGGCTCAAGCCGCAGGGCATCGTATCCGCTCGTCCCACCCATCCGGAGGCGCAATGGTTCCCCGGTGCCGGACTCGGCCTGATGATTCACTGGGGGCTCGCCAGTTTACATGGAAATCTCGATACTTCGTGGTCGATGATCGCCAACACCCCATGGGACGCCGGCGGCGCACCGCACAACAAGGTCACCCCAAACGAATACTGGAAGCTGGCCGGGCATTTCCGCCCCGTGAACTACGATCCCGGCCTATGGCTCTCCAGGGCGGCTGCGGCCGGGTTTCGCTACGCAGTCTTCGTTGCATTGCACCACGATGGCTACACCATGTGGCCAAGCAAGTGCTCCGAGTTTGGAGTGCAGTCCACTCCCGGCGGGTGCGATCTCGTTGGCCCGTACGTGGAGGCGTGCCGCAAGCATGGATTGAAAGTCGGCATCTATCTTTCCCCTCCCGACTGGTATTTCGACCGCAAATGCATGAGTTTTAATTACCCGAGTCTCGGAGGACTTGAAGGAACCAGAAAGGTGGCCGGTGTTGCTCAGTTTGACGAGGATCATTGCCCCGCAATCATCCCGCATCCTTCGCCCGAACACCTCGCAAAGCGTCGCAAACTTTTCCACGACCGTATTCGGGAGATCCTTACAAACTACGGAAGAATCGATCTCCTTTGGTTTGACGGAGGGACTTGGGATAACGACGCGCGTGACCTTGCACTGTCGTTGCAACCGCATCTGGTCATTAACAGCCGGAGCTGCGCCGGGCACTTCGAAAGCACCGAATGCCATCTTCCCGCGCAGAAACCCGGCACGTGGCTCGAAGCGGTGCTTTGCTGGCAAACGTGCGCGATCAAGATGCCCAACAATCAGCCCGTTGAGGTTTGGGGCTATCTTTCGACAGGGACTTTTAAGAGTGCGCAATGGGCGGCGGCGTCTTACCGATCATTGCGTGAGTGGGGCTGCAACTTGCTCCTGAATGTTGGCCCGCGCCCGGACGGAACACTGCCGGATATCGTGTACGAACGCTTCCTGGAATTGGGGCGGGAACTGCGCGGAACCTCATCGGAACACAGCCTATTACTATGATAGCCACTGCCATTGCCCTTCGCGGTCTCAACGGATGGGATTTCGCGGTTATTTTGTTTTACATCGCCCTGATCGTTGGAGCCGGCCTTATGTGCCGGCGTTTGAACCGCAATCCGAGCGACTATTTCCGCGGAGGCGGCAATATGCTTTGGTGGATCGGCGGCGTTTCCGCCCTCACGACGGCCGTCAGCACCTGGAGTTTCACCGGTGGAGCGGCCAAGTGCTACACAAGCGGCTTCCTTTATCCGCTGGCTCAAATGCTGATGCTTGTAGCCTTGCTGATGGTCATGTGGTATTTCGCGCCACGCGCCCGCCGCTTGCGGGTAATTACCGCCATGGAGGCGGTCTTCCGCCGTTTTGGAATCGGAACCGAGCAGTTCTACACCTGGTTTGCGCTGCCCATGGGCATCTTCTGGGGCGGTGTCGCCTTGAACACCCTCGGCGTCTTCATGTCCGGAGTGTTTCAGCTTCCGTTGGTCTGGACCATCGTCGGCAGTGGTTTGTTGGTGACCTTTCTCGCCGTCACCGGGGGGCAGTGGGCGCTTTCGTTTGTCTCCGTCATCCAGGCGGTAATTATGTTTTTTGTGGCAATTATGGTTGCCTGCTTTTCCGTGAGCCGGCCGGAGATCGGAGGCATTGCAAACCTGCCGTCCGTCCTGCCGGCGCGGCATCTCCATTTCACCTTGGACACTTCCCCGGCGCTAGTCTGGCTCTGGCTTGTGTGGCAGGTATTTACCTATGTGGTGATGCAATTGGACGTTCGCATGAGCGTTAAGTTCGTCCGGGTGAAAGACGACAGCAGCGCCAGGAAAATGGTCCTGATGCATATTGTTCCACAAGTAATCCTGCTTCTGCCGGTGGTGATGCAGTTGCCCTCTGTTTGCGCGGCCGTGCTCTTTCCAGACCTGAAAAGCGTGTTCCCCTATCTCAAGAACCCCGAAGAGGGAGCATGGCTGGCGATGGCAATCGCCGTCCTGCCTCAGGGCCTTATTGGCCTGATGGTATGCACCCTGTTCGGCGCTTCCTCGCAAATGCTAGACCTCACGCTCAACTCGAATGCGGGATTTTTTGTCCGCAACGTCTATGCCCGCTACATCAACCCGACAGCTTCCGACAAACGGCAGGTCGTGGTGGGCAAGATTGCGACCGGTATTTTTGGAATAGCCGCGGTGCTCGTGGGGCTGGCGGTGAATGCGTTGCGTTCGCTGGATCTCTTCGATCTGTTTCAAATCCTCAACGCGCTGCTGTTGATTCCCATGGTTGTCCCAATGGCATTGGGTCTCTTCATCAAGCGCACCCCGAATTGGTCGGGCTGGTCCACCGTGCTCATCGGAGTGGCAGCGGCGGTTGCCTGCAATGCATTGTATACCCCGGATCTCGCCCGGCGCCTGCTCGGAAGCGCCCGGGCGCTGAATTTGCACGAAATCAACGATTCGCAGTTTATTTTCGTGAGCGTGATCAGCTTCGTCGTGGGATCGCTTTGGTTTTGCGGGACGCGGCTCTTCTGGCGCCAGGCGCCTTTGGAGCATCGCGAGCGCATCGAGTCTCTCTTTTCAGACATGGCGCGCCCCGTCGATCACCTCGCCGAAGGCGGGGAAAACCAGGACACGATGCAGTACCGCATCGTAGGCCAGCTCTCGCTGGCAATGGGCGGGTTTCTTCTGCTCTGCGCCGCCATCCCCAACCCGTGGAGCGGCCGCATGTGCTTTGTCATCATCGGCGGCATCCTTCTCGCCCTTTCGTATGCCTTTTTCAGGATCTGCTGGAAAGCCCCGAAACTCTCATCGCAAGCCCAAAAACCGGAACCCGTTGAAACTATCACCTAAATTATAACTATGTCCGCGGCATCTACAGCAATCAAAACCAACCGCTTCCTCCACGGCGCGGACTACAGCCCGGAGCAGTGGAACCCTTCTCAGTGGAAGGATCATATCGAAAAGATGGAGAAAGCAGGACTCAACGCGCTTTCTTTGGGCATTTTCGCATGGTCGGCGCTGGAGCCGGAGGATGGCGTTTACCGAATGGACTGGCTGGGGGAGGTTATGGACGTGCTTCACGCGCACGGGCATCACGCCATCCTCGCCACGCCATCGGCCGCACAACCGGCATGGATGTCCAAAGCCCATCCGGAAATTCTGCGTGCCGCCGAGAATGGCATCCGCAACCGCCACGGGATGCGCGTGAACTTCTGCGTTAGCTCCGCTTACTACCGGCGGAAATGCGTTGAGATGAATACGGAGTTGGCCTCCCGGTTCGGCAGGCATCCCGCGCTCATTGCATGGCACATTTCCAACGAATTCTTTCAGCCGTGCTACTGCGAGGTTTGCGAGGAGTCCTTTCGTGGCTGGCTGCGCAACCGGTATGGATCGCTGGATGAACTCAATCACCGTTGGAATATGGCATTCTGGAGCCACACATATACCGATTGGTCCCAGATCGCAGCCCCTGGTGGAAGCGGCGAGAACAGTTGTGAAGCGCTTTGGGTGAATTGGAAGCGCTTCTCGTCCGACCAATACGCTTCGTTCATCCGCGACGAAGCAGGCCCTCTCCGCAAACACTCGCCAAACGTTCAGATCACGACGAACCTTATGGGCACCCATGAGCCGCTGGATTATTGGCGCATGGCGGCTGAACTGGATTTCGTCTCGATGGATGCATACCCGTTCTACGACTGCCGCGAGAACATGGTGGATGTCGCCGTCGAGCACTCCTTTTCGTACGACCTGATGCGCAGCTTCAAGCCGGGCAAGCCGTGGATCCTGATGGAATGCTCGCCGAGCTCCGCCAACTGGATGCCATATATGAAGCTCAAGCGGCCCGGCATTCACCGCCTCGGTGCAATGCAGGCAGTCGCCCATGGTTCCGATGCCGTGTGTTACTTCCAGTGGAAGCGAGGCATGGGCGGAAGGGAGAAGCTCCACGGAGCGGTCCTTGATCACGCGGGCTCCACCGAAACCCGCGTCTTCCGCGAAGTGGCTGAAGTCGGCTCCATCCTCCCAAAACTCCAACCGGTTCTGGGCTCGACTATCAGAGCCGAGACCGCGGTCATCTATGACTGGGAAAACCGCTGGGCGATGCTCGCCTCCTGCGGACCGACAAGAGATCACAAAGACTGTCTGCAACCTTGTCTGGCTCACTACCGCGCTTTCTGGCAGCAGGGCATCGCGACGGATGTGATCCAATCGACGGAGGATTTCTCCGGTTACAAGCTGATTGCCGCCCCGATGCTCTATCTCTTGCGCCCCGGTGTGGCGGAACGCTTGGATGCCTTTGTGCGCAACGGCGGGACGCTGGTAGGCACTTATTGGACCGGGATGGTGGACGACGACGACCGGTTTTTCGAAACTCCTTTTCCGGGGCCCCTGGCTCCGCTGTTCGGGATCGAAAACGAGGAGACCGACATCCTCTACCCGGATGAATCCGCGGCGGTTTGCGCCGAGCCCTGCAATTCGCTCGGCCTGCAAGGAAGCTGGAAGGCTTCGGTCTTCTGCGCTCTGATCGAATCGCGGGGCGCGCAGGTCCTCGCCCGGTATGCTTCCGAGTTTTATGCCGGTACGCCTGCTATTACCCGCAACATTCACGGAGCGGGCGCCGCCTATTACCTGGCATTCAAGGGAGACCGCGCCTTCCACGCTGAGTTCTACGGAAAACTAGCGGAGCAACTCGGTCTGCGCCGCACTGTCAATGGGCCGCTTCCCGAGGGAGTGACAGCGCAGGTGCGCGAGGGGCAGGACGGCGTCAAATTCCTATTCCTCCTCGATTTCTCCGGCAAGCCGCACAGAATCGATCTCGGCGGGCTTTCAGCCATTGACACCCTCGCCGGCACGCCGGCGGGGGACGCCATTGATTTGGAACCTTACGGCGTTTCCATCCTCAAGATTTCCGCGGTTTAAGCGAACTCCTATGACATTGCATTCTCTCAAGAATTCGTTATCGAAAACACTCTGCGTGCTGCTCGTGCTGGGCGGACTCCATGTAAACCACGCGCGAGCCGGCACGGCGCCCTGCAAACCTTTCTCCGACGGCGAGCGGGTACTCTTCCTGGGAGACAGCATCACCCGCGCCGGCGGCTGGCACTCGATTATCCGGCTTTATTACGAGACCCGTTTTCCGAAGCGGCACATCGCGTGGCTCAACGCCGGGATCAGCGGCGACACCGCCGCCGGGGCGCTCCAACGACTTCAGTGGGATGTGCTGGACCGAAAGCCCACCACGGTTGTCGTAATGTTTGGCATGAACGAATCAGGCCGCCCGGATTTGCCGGGAAAGATCGGCAGTGACGAGCGGGTCGCACTCTACCGGAAATCCATGATGGAGTTGTTGTCGCGACTGAAAACGTCAGGAGTCCACGTAGTGCTTTGCACGCCAAGCCCATCCGAAGCCACGGCACAACTACCCACGCAGGCTATCCCTGAAACCAACGCGGCGGTTACACGTTGCTCACAAGTGGCTCGTGAACTGGCGGATGCCAATGATCTGCCATTGGTTGATTTCAATGGCCCAATGAACAAGATCGCCGCCGATTTCCAGAAGACCAACCCCTCGTTTACCCTGATCGGCAACGACCGCACGCATCCCGGCGAACTTGGATGTACCGTGATGGCTTCTCTGTTTCTGCAAGCCCAGGGCGTCCCGAGCACTGTATCAGAAGTCGTGGTTGACGGAAGTTCGGGCAAGTTAGTCTCGGCAGGTAATGGCACGGTCAATGAGTTAAAGATCAATAATGGCGAGATCGCCTTCACCCTGGCCGAAAACGCACTGCCGGTGCCGTTCGAAGGGAAAACACGGGCGGCGCTGCACCTGTCTCCAGACAACGAATTGGAGAAAGCGGAGAGGTCGATGAAGAACCCGCGCGAGGCTCACGTTCAACCAGGATGGATCTGTCTGCCCGTTCAGGAAGCCATCAACCGAGAGTGCTTGCGCGTCACCGGACTCGCCCCGGGCGATTACGAATTGCAAATCGACGAACATTCTGTCGGGTGCTGGACTGGCGGCGAACTTGAGCGGGGCGTCAACCTCGCGGGACTCCGGACCACGCCTCAATATCAGCAGGCGCTGAAGGTGCTGCAGGCGCACGATAGGGCCCATCAACTCGCGAGCGGGCCGCCGCGGGGAGTCGCCTTTACGCGGCTCCACACTTTGCAGGCGGCTGGTGTGGACGTAAACGACGGGGCGGCGGTCCGTGCCGTGCTCGACCGCCTCATCAATGACAAGGATGCCGCCACCAATCAGAAGCTCGGAGCCGGCGGTTTTGCCCAGGGCATGGCAAAACGCTACCTGGAGAGCTTGGCGAAATCGGACGAACTCGCAGCCTCTCTCGCGGCGGCGGAAAACGAGGTTTATCAGCTCAATCAACCCTTGCCGCATCACTATCGATTGCACCCAGTGGCTCATCCGCTGTCAACCGCTCAACGGCAGGCGGCATTCTCCGATCGACACAATCCGCAGCAGGTTGAACGCACCGCGAAAGAGTTCCTCAACCTGCTGATCCTGGACGGTCCCGGCCTGCTGCGATCCAACCTGCGGATGCGCAAAGGCCTTCAGGCGGTCGCTGATCTTGCCAAAGCTGGAAAGCCGGTCGAGGCGCTCGACGCCTGGCGCGACTACTTCTTCGACAAACTGCGCAATCCCGCCGCCTACGGCCTTTCCACGGAGATGTTTGACCCATCTCCGGGCTTCGTCAATAAGGCTGAAAGCAGCGCGGTCGTCGCCGAGGCCGAGGCTCTCATGCAGGGCAAACTGGTTGCGAACGCCCCACCCATGCCTCCCGGATCTGTTTGGATGCCGGTAAATCGAAGCGTCAGAAATCCGACTACCGGAATTCTCGTCCCCGGACAACCGAACAATCCATGGAGGCCCGCCGTATTTGGACCGCTCGCAACCGCCTATTTCCTGACCGGCGACCGCCACTTTTGCGACCGGTGGACCGAGTATATGGACGACTGGGCCATGCACGAAATCGCCGACGCGGCGGAATCCCCGATGGATTTGGCTGATACCACCAATAGTTATACCGCACAGATTCCGCTAGTTTGGAAGACCCTTTGCGGCATCGCCCGCATGACGCCGCAACAACGCGCGGATTTCCCCGCCGATACTCTGGCGCGCATCCTTTCCAAACTGATTCGCGTCTATCCGACCGCGGCCCTGATTTATTTTGAATCCAATCCGCAGAATTGGACCCCTGCGACCATGCCTGCAATGATCCAGGCGGCGATGCTTCTCGACGAGTTCAAGGTTTCCGAGGCGCTCTTCAATCGCGCCCGGCACCGGCAGGAAAGCTACGCCACTATCGAAGGGCTTCCGGATGGCTCCGAGACCGAGCACGCCCTCTGGTACAACCGCCATGTCTATACCAGTTGCGATGAAACGCTGAAACTGGCGGAGGTCCGCCGCGGCCTCCCGGTGTATAAGCGCCCCGTGTGGGAGGCTCCGTTTTCCAGCGCTGCATGGGAAGATCAGCAACGAACAGCCATGATTGGCCGTGCTCGTTATCTGCTGCAGATGCTTACCCCGCAAAGCCAGAATCCCATCGGCGACCGTAACGACCAGCGGATTATCCCCGGAGTCAAGACTGGGGACGAGTTCGCCCTCTTTGCGGACGCCCCGGATCTGCGCATCTTAACACAGACGCTCCACGGCAACACCGCCGGCGGCCTGCCGGAGTTCACCCACTCCGCGTTCCCTTATAGCGGCAGTTGGATCATGCGCACTGGCTGGGGCCAGGATGCCGGATACGCCCATTTCTTCTGCTCGCCATATCCCACGGGAGGCCACGCTTTGCCAGGGCTGCGAGGCAACAACGGCTTCTACTTATCCCACGCCGGCCAGGACTTGCTTCTGGCCGGGGGCTTTGGCAATTATTCCTACGACCACTCTCCTCTCAGGGTCGATGGCAAGGAGCAATTTGCCTTGGCGGGGATCGGCCATAGTTCCGCTCGCAAAGGCCATAAAGGATTCGCGATTGCATATACCGATCCTCAGCCGCCCCCTTGGCGTTCCCATTCCAGCGCCAACTTCGATTTTGCCGAGGGCGTTTACGACGGCCCTTATGGCGAGTTTGTAGACGATCACCACGATTCCGGCGCGATCACCGCGGACTTCCTGGCCGAACGCGCACGCACAGTCATTACCGGAATCAGCCACCACCGGCAGGTCTTCTTCGCAAAAGACCCGGGCCTCTGGGTGGTGGTCGACCGCCTTCATAGCAAACAGCCACACCAATACTCGCTCGATTGGCGACTGCCCACCGCGCCCATCCGCCAGTTCGAAGGAAGACCCGTTCCAAAATACTCCGGCAAGACCTTTGCTCCCGAGTCGATTCAGATCGACTCGGCACGCCAATCGGTGATCACCGCAGGCCCAAACATGCCAAACGTGCAAATCCGCCATTTCGGCCCGGAGATGGCGTTCTCCACCGCGCGCGACGACGGCGAGGCAATCAAGGATGATTACACGCTGCGCTACAAGCTCTACGACTTCTGGCGCGTCAGCGGCAGTTGGAAGAGCGAAGGCGACGACCTGATGATCTCGCTGATTGAGGCAATACCAACGGGAACTTCTTCGCTCGTTGAAAGCACTGAACCGTTCGGCGACGGCAAGGCGGCCAGAGGTTTCAAAGCAACGCTAACAAACGGGAAAAGCATGGCGTTCCTCACCACATTAAACGGAACAGCCAGTCTCGCGGCGGGTGGTATCGACGTGGAGGCGCAGTCGCTGCTGGTTTGCGGCGATACAGGAATCGTGCTTGACGGATCCCAGTTCCAGGGAGGAGGCAAGCCGGATGCTAGTTACTTTGAGTTCAGTCGCGGCGCCGGCGGACAGATGCAGTTCACGCCAATTTATGCACCGATCGCCCCGGTAAAGATCGAACCTGCGCGCAACATAACCGCCGGTGCTGAGCCCGTCACCCTAACGTCTGCAACGCCCGGCGTGGAAATCCGCTACACACTCGATGGTAGCGAACCCACGCTTCAGTCCGCGCTCTACCAGAAACCGTTCCTGATAGACAATGATGTGATCGTGAAAGCGCGCGCTTTCCGTCCGGGTCTGGCGCGAATGCCCGGAAGCTTGGCCGGCACGCATGCCACCGTTACCGCTGTGGCCTATTACACGCTTCAATCTCCGCTCGAACCCGTGGCGGCGCTCGGTGACAAGCGTCATGAACCGGGCTTGAAGGCGGAGTATGCCGAAGGCGACTGGAGAGACTTAATCTTCTTTTCGGAACTAGTGACGCCGCAGAAAAGCCACATCGCGAAGAAACTCTTTGACCTGTGCAAGCCCGATGCAGGCAAGGTCTTCGGCTGGACATATTCCGGCTTTCTGGCCATCCCAACGGACGGTGTTTACACCTTTTACGCACCGGAGGAACTGACGACATCAAAACAGGAGCCGGGGTACAGCCTGCGGCTTTTTGTCGGGGAGGCCCGCCTTGCCAACGGCCGTCCCTCGGGCAGCCTGCACGAATGGTATCCCACAACCACCCGCCACGCTTATGGCACCTGGAGCATCGCCCTGAAGAAAGGGCTTCAGCCAATAAAGGTAATCTACGTGGACTACCGCACCGATGCTGTCGAGCGATTCAACCATCCCGGCCTGCGGCTGAACACGATATGGGACGGTGCTGTTCCCAACGTTACCATGTCCGGACCGGGGATGGACAAACAGCCGATCCCGCCCGACTGGTTAAAACATAAAGCCAAGTAATCAGGTTGTCGGCCCCGGTGCGGATTTTCGCAAATCCGGCATTTGGCCGCGCGCGCGCAGGCGACCATGTGTCAACAACAGCGGCTGAATGGGCCGGTTGGGCTTGACTGGACTTGTTC
>Ga0316226_1001138_pt1 | contig 30578 bp, 11 predicted proteins | sample TBH18017metaG_FD_206009 | JGI IMG/M metagenome (GOLD analysis project Ga0316226, IMG submission 206009) | Freshwater microbial communities from Trout Bog Lake, Wisconsin, USA - TBH18017 | ecosystem: Environmental > Aquatic > Freshwater > Lake > Hypolimnion/Profundal zone | place: USA: Wisconsin...
GTCCAACCAGACCGCCAAGATCGGCTGGCGGACCATTCCGCTGGCCGGCAACTCCATCTATTACAGCACCAACCTGGCCTCCACCAACTGGCTGCCTTTCACCAGTTTCAGCAACTACTACTACGGCCCCGGCATCGCGGTGCCGAACCCGGCGCTGACCAACTACTTTGTCTCGCCGCAGCCGTATGACGACACCCAGTGGCCGGCGGACAACTGGGAGACGACAAACGTCTGGGTGCTGGATCCCCTGACCAACATGCCGCATTTTTACCGCATCTTGGTGCAACCGAATTGAAACAGATTGTGAGAAGCCGAATGAGATTTTTAACATTGAAACCCGTGCTGCCCGGTGGGCGTCCGGGCGAATGGAGATATGCTGTGAAAGAAGCCAACCAGAAACCAATCGGATTGAAGCGGTCAAACCGCTTCAAAAGCCCCGCCGTGCTGATGCTGGTGCTGCTGGCGGGAATGCTGGCGGGCTCCGTTGGGGCGGCGGTGACGTTGCCCGGCCATGTGCCGGCGGCGGTGTCGTCGCTGACGTCGCTGGGCGCGCTGCCGGCAACAAACCAGCTGCGGCTGGCCATCAGCCTGCCCCTGCGCAACCCGACGGCACTGGCCGCGCTGCTGAAGCAGATCTATGATCCGGCCAGCACCAACTATCATCATTACCTCACGCCGGCGCAGTTCACGGCGCAATTTGGCCCGACGCCGGCGGATTATCAGAAGGTGGCGGATTTCGCGCAGTCGAACGGACTGGCCGTGGTCGGCCGTTATCCGAACCGCCTGATTTTGGATGTGACCGCCAATGTCAGCAACATTAACAAGGCGTTCAAAGTCACTCTTCGGACTTACAATCATCCCAAGGAAGCCCGCACCTTCTACGCGCCGGATGTGAATCCGTCCGTGGCGGCGACCCTGCCCATCCTGCACATCAGCGGCCTGGATAACTATTCACTGCCGCATCCCATGTCCCATTTTGTCCCGGCGGGCCAGACCCCCGGCAATTCGCCCAAAGCCGGCACCGGTCCGAGCGGATCCTATCTGGGCACCGACTTTCGCAAGGCTTATGTGCCGGGGACATCCCTGACGGGCGCGGGGCAAAACGTGGGTCTGCTCCAGTTTGACGGGTTTTACGCCAGTGACATCGCGGCCTACAAGACTTTGATTGGCATGGGCGGCGGGCCGCAGGTGGTGACCGTGCCGGTGGATGGCGGCGTGGCGACGCCCGGCGGCGGCAATGTTGAGGTGTGTCTCGACATTGAGATGATTCTGGCGATGGCGCCCGGCGTCTCGAAGATTTATGTTTATGAGGCGCCCAATCCGAGTCCGTGGGTGGACTTGCTCAATGCGATGGTGGCGAACACCACGATCAACCAGTTCAGTTGTTCCTGGGGCGGCGGCGGGCCGGATCCGGCGGCGGAACTGATTTTCCAGCAGATGGCGGCGCAGGGCCAGTCGTTTTACAATGCCTCCGGTGACAGTTGCGCGTTCGACCCCACGACCAACCCGGTTCAATTTCCATCCGAAAGCACCAACATCACCCAGGTGGGCGGGACAACTTTGACGACCGGGGTCAATGCGGCTTACGCCTCTGAAAAAGTCTGGAACTGGGGGCTGTTGGATCCGATCAACTATGACGGCGTCGGCAGTTGCGGCGGCATCAGCCCCGACTATGGCATTCCTTACTGGCAGACCAACATCAGCATGGTGGCCAACGGCGGTTCGACCATCATGCGCAACATCCCGGACGTGGCGCTGACGGCCGACAATGTCTATATCACTGCGGATAATGGTTCGGAAGGCACGGTGGGCGGCACCAGTTGCGCCGCGCCGCTGTGGGCGGCCTTCACCGCGCTGATCAACCAGCAGGCGGCCGTCACCGCCATTCCGACGATGGGCTTCATCAATCCGGCTCTTTACTCCATCGCGAGCGGCACCAATTACAACGCGTGCTTTTACGACACCACCAATGGCGACAACACCTGGTCGGGCAGCACGAACAATTTTTATGCCGTGCCCGGCTACGACCTGTGCACCGGCCTGGGCACGCCCAACGGCATAAATCTGATCAATGCGCTGGCGCCGCTGCCGGTGTGGGTTGGCGGCACCAACACCTCCGGGCCGCCGAATGACAATTTTCTCAACGCCGTGCCGATCACCGGGCTGGCCGGCACCCTCTCCAGCACGAACGACGGCGCCACCATGGAGGACAACATTCCGCCTCCGTCCGAACCCGATTTCATCAACGCCGACGATTATGCCGGCGTGGACAAATCCGTCTGGTATGCCTGGACGGCGCCGGCGAGCGGCACGGTGACGTTCGACACCTTTGGCAGCGGCTTTGACACGGTGCTGGCCGTCTATCTGCCCATTCCGGGAACCACCTATCTCGTGGCGGCGAATGACGATTACCTCACCGGCATTATTCCCCAGAGCCGGGTGACCTTCAAGGCGGAGGCGGGCATAACCTATTTCATTTCCGTGAACGGCAATGCCTCGCCGGCGGCGGGCTGGTCGGATGAGGGCGCCTTCCTGCTCAACTGGAACGAGATTGTGCCGACGATTTCCTCGGGCACGTTCATCTTCAGCAAGACCATCGCGGCCGCCAATGGCGCCGGGCCCGATTATATCGTGAGCGACAATGAAAGTGCTGTTCTCAGCGGCTCCAGCTGGCTGGGCGCCCGGGTGACGGTGGTGCGCACGAACGGTTTCAGCGGACGGGTGGAAGTCCCTTACACCGTGACCGGCGATGCGACCCAGCCGGCCGCCAGCGCCAACGGCGTGCTGACCTTTGACGACTATCAGATGAGCGCGGACATCTTCGTGCCGATTACGCTGCTAAATGCCGATGTCAATGGCGGGGCGAATCCGGCAGGGATTACCATCACCTTAGGCACGCCCGTCTTGGATTCGCTGGAATCGGCGGATTTGATGCCGCCGGCCGCCGACCCGACGCCGGCCACCATCGTGGTGAACAGCGCCACATATCCCGTTCCGCAGAATCCGGCGCCGACGAACGGTTACACTCCGTTTTTCAACTTTGAGCGGGCCACTTACCGCACCACCGAGGGCGCAGTCTCGATCGTTATTGGTGTGACGGTAAGTCAGTCCCCGCCGAGCGGCCATGTTTATACGGTTAAATATGACATTGATTTGTATGCGGAGGCTGCGCCACTTGCAAACAACGTCTTCGATCTTCAGGCCGGCTCGGATTACGCCACCCGGGTGGTGGATTACACGGATGTGGCCGGCGGCACTTTGACTTTTCACCCACTCCCAGCCCCACAAACTCTGCCAATAACTATTCCCATTATTAATGACAGCCTTGTGGAGTTTAATGAGGACATGGAAATCGAGCTATACAATCCACAGGATCCGACCACCAGCCCGCCCACGCCGCTGGCGCTTGGCCAGGTCAACACCGCCGCGCTGACGATTCTCTTTGACGACCAGCCGGCCGGTGCGGTGGACCGGACCTGGAACATGGAAGGCACCACTGTTTCCGTCCCGCCTTTTCTCACTTATCCAGGCACGAGCGGCGGCGTGGTGGATGGCGCCAACGGCAACGGCGGCACGGTGTATGCCGCCGTCGAGCAGCCCAATGGCAAGGCCATTTTCGCCGGCAGTTTCAACCTCTATGATTCCAACCCCTACAACCACATCGTGCGGGTCGGCGCCAACGGCTATCCCGACTTCACGTTTCTCGCGTGGCCGAACAGCGGGGCGAATGAATACATAGATGCGCTGGCGCTCTATCCCGCCAGCTCCACAAACTTTGGGAAGATTCTTATCGGCGGCAACTTCACCGCCTTCAACGGCACCAGCCGCTACCGCATCGCCCGGCTGAATGTGGACGGTTCGGTGGACGGAACCTTCAACCCGGGGCTGGGCGTGGACGCCGTCGTCCGGTCGCTGGCGTTGCAGACCAACGGACAGGTGGTCATCGCCGGCAATTTCTCCACGGTGAACGGAACCAACATGACTGGCGTCGCGCGTTTGAACCCGGACGGCTCGCTGGACACGGGCTTCAATCCCGGTGCGGGGCCCAATGGGGAAGTGAACGCCGTGGCGGTGGATGCCGCCGGCCGGGTCATCATCGGTGGCGGCTTTGACCATGTGGCCGGCGTGGTGCGCGGCGGCGTGGCGCGGTTGAACGTGGACGGCACGGTGGACACCACGTTTGATCCCGGCATCGGCACCTACAATCGGGTCAAGGGCAGCACCGATCCGGTGAAATCGCTGGCCTTGCAGGCCGACGGCCGGCTGCTGATTGGCGGCTCCTTCGCGTATGTGCAGATGATCGGCATCAACGGGATTGCGCGCTTCAACCTGGACGGCACCTTGGACACGGCGTTTGGCGCCGTCGGCAGCCTCAACGGCACTTACAATCCGCTGACGGGCAAGGTGGACACGGTGAACGTCATCACCTTGCAGCCGGACGGGAGCATTCTCCTCGGCGGCGATTTCATGAACATGAACCAGGCGCGCCGGGCGGGCATCGCCCGCCTGTATGCCGACGGCAGCCTCGACACGAGCTTCATGGACACGGCCTACAACCAGTTCGCCGGCATCGTCAACCATTATTATAATCCGGATGCCGTCAACACCAACGATTTTCCGATGGGGAACCATCGCAATGCGGTCAACACCATCGCGGTGGAACCGGGCACCACCAACGTGATTATCGGCGGCAGCTTCCTGGTGGTCGGCGGCGGTTCCTCTGATCATTCCGCGTGGAGATCCACCATCAACGATCCGGTGACTGGCGACGGGGTTGCGGCCGATGGCCGGCAGGACGTGCATCCGCGCAGCAACGTGGCGCGGCTGATTGGCGGCGGCACGCCCGGCCCCGGCAACATCGAGTTCTGCAACTTTAACATCGCCCCCAGCACCTACACCGTCGGCAAGGCGGACAGCTCGCTTTATCTCTCGCTCACCCGCACCAATGGCAACCTTGGCATCGCGGGGGCGATCCTCGCCGCGCCGCCCGGCCCGGCCGGCCAGCCCGGCATCGCCACCGCCGGGACGGATTACACGTTTACCAACTCGAACCCGACCTGGCCCACGGCCTGGCCCGACAACAACATACCCGGCGACTTGGGCTGGATGTATGGTGACGGCTTGTCTGGCCCGAATTACCTCATTGCTGCCGGGAATTCCAAACCGGGCGTCGGACCGGGCGTGGTCATGGCCATTCTCAATAATGGCAACATCACGGGCAACCTGAACGCCAACCTCACGCTGGCCCAGCCCACGCCCTTCATGTTTTACCTGGGCGGCGAACTGATCCCGCTGGGCGCGTCGGTCGGGGTGCAGCAGACGGCGACGATGACGATTGTTGACCCCAATTTCAAGGCGGGCACGTTCAGCTTCAGTTCGTCCACTTACACCGTGAATGAAAGCGCCAGCACCGTCACCATCACCGTGACGCGCACCAACGGCACCCACGGGGCGGTGCAGGTGAGCTACGTCACGGGCAACGGCACGGCCACCAGCCCGGCCAATTATACCAGCGTGTTTGGCACGCTGTCGTTTGGCAATGGCGACACGAGCAAAACCTTCACCGTTCCGATCATTCCCAGCACGGCCAACCAGCCGGACAAGACGGTCAATCTCTTTCTCTATGGCATCACCGGCGGCGGCAAGGCCGGCCTGACCAATGCCGTGCTGACCATCGTGAACAATCAATTCGGCGCCGGCCACATCGCCTTCGCTTTCGCGACCAACGGCGTGAACGAAACGGCGGGGAGGGTCGGCCTCGTGCTCAACCGCATGGGCGCGAGCGGCGGCACCCTGGATGTCACCGCCATCACCAGCGACGGTTCGGCCGTCAAGGGCGTGAACTATGCCGCCACCACCAACACGGTGCATTGGAACGACCAGGATGCGCTGCCCAAGACCAACTTCATTCCGATTCTGCACGACGGCATTTTCACTCCCAACCTGGCGTTCAATGTCCGGCTGACCAACGGACTGGCCGGCGGCCATGCCAATAGCTTTGTGCTGGGGCTTTCCGTCATCACGAACACCACGGTCGTCGTCACCAACGTGGATTTCCCGGGCACGGTGGAGTTCACCGCCGGAACCTACTCGGTCAAAAAGTCCGGCAGCTACGCGCTCATCCCGGTCATCCGCACCGGCGGCAGCGCCGGCACGGTCACGGTCGGCTACAGCACGGTGGACGGCTCGGCGGTCAGCGGCGTGAACTATGCCGCCACCAACGGCGTGCTGACCTTCACCAACGGCGTCGTGAGCCAGTATTTCCAGGTGCCCATCATCGGCCCGGCCACCAGCGGCCTGGTGTCGCTCAACCTGGTGCTGACCAACGCGGCGGTGGTGGGCAATCCCCTGCCGTGGGTCGCCCAGGGCAGCCCCAGCAACGCGGTGCTGAACATCATTGACACGGACACGGTGAACGAGCCGCCGGGCGGCGTGGATGTCACCTACAGCCCGTTCGCCGGCTGCAACGGCGACGTCTACGGCCTCGTGCTCCAGACCAACAACCAGCTGCTGGTCGCGGGTGATTACACCATGGTCAACGGCGTGCCGCGGCAGCGCATCGCCCGGCTCAATGCCGACGGTTCGCTGGACAACTCGTTTTCGCTGCCCACCTCCGCGATGGGGGCCGGCGACCAGATTCGCGCCCTCGCCGTCCAGTCGGACGGACGGATTGTGGTCGGCGGCTATTTCACCAACTTCAACAGCGTGGTAATGAAGCGCATCGCGCGGCTGAATTATGACGGCTCGCTGGACAGCCAGTTCAACCCCGGTTCCGGCGCGGACAGCCCGGTCTATGCGGTGGCCGAAACCTTTGTCAACGGCGACCGGAAGATTGTGGTCGGCGGCGGCTTCAGCCTGCTCAACGGCCGGGTGGTGAACGGCATTGGCCGGCTGAATGATGACGGCACGCCGGACACGGCTTTCAACGCCGGCGGCCTGGGCGCCAACGGCACCGTCTATGCGCTGGCGGTGTATCCGACCAACTCGCCGTTCGCCGGGCGGGTGGTGATCGGCGGCGACTTTACCCAGGTGAACGGCATCAACGCCGGCCATATTGCCCGGTTGAACGCGGACGGTTCCATGGATCCGACCTTCACCAACGCGTCGGCCAGCGATTCCGTGCGCGTCATCGCCATCCAGCCGGACGGCCAGATTCTTGCCGGCGGCCTGTTCACCAGCGTCAACGGCAACACCAACTTCAACCACATCGCGCGGTTGAACAGCGCGGACGGCTCGGCCGACAGCAGCTTCACTCCCGGCCTGGGGGCGAATGACGAGGTGTTGAGCATCGCCCTGCAGACGGACAACCGGATGGTGCTGGGCGGGCTGTTCACCCGTTGCAGCGGCGTGACCCGCAACGCGATCACGCGGCTGAACCCCGACGGCACGGTGGATCCCACCATCAATTTCGGCCCGGGCGCGGACGGGTTTGTGGGGGCGGTGGTCGTGCAGGAATCCACCATTGTCGGCTATCCCACGAATGTGCCGGACGAAAAGATTGTCATTGGCGGCGGCTTCACCCATTACTTTGGCGAGGCGCACTCGCACCTGGCCAGGATTTACGGCGGCTCCCTCAGCGGCTCCGGGGCGTTTGAATTCTCCGCGGCAGATTATTCGGTGGACGAAAACGGCCTCCATGTGACCATCACGGTGGATCGCACCGGCGGCACCAGCGGCACCAATGGGGACGGTTCCGGGAATGTCACAGTCACCTTCGCCACCAGCGACGACACCGCCAAGTCGGGGGTGAATTATATCGGCCTGACCAACGACCTGGTTTTCGCCCCCGGCGAGGTGCAGGAAAACGTCGTCGTCACGGTCCTGGATGACCAGGTGGTGACCGACGACTTGACGGCGGATCTGTCCCTGACGCCCGGGCCGGGCGCCGCTTACGGCGACCAGCCCACGGCGGTGCTGACGATTGTCAATGTGGACAGCGCCATCAGCTTCTCATCGCCCACTTATCTGGCCCCCAAATACGGCACCAATGTCCCGAATGGTTTCGCACCCATTTCTGTCAGCCGCATCGGGGCTATCTATGGCACCTCCACCGTCGTGTTCAACACTTTGACCAATGGCACGGCGGTTGCCGGGGTGGACTATCAGCCGCAGACCAATGTGCTGGTCACCTTCGCGCCGGGCGTCACGAACCAGCAGGTGAACGTCCCCGTCATCAACGGGGTGTCCGACGGCAACACCACCGTCGGCCTCCAGTTGACCAATGTGACCGGTTCCGTGCTGTATGACCCGTCCAACGCGGTGCTGACCATCCTGGACCAGACGCTGGCCAAGGGTTCGTTCCTGTTTTCTTCCAGCAACTATGTGGTCAGCGCGGGCGCCGGTGCCGGCCAGACCCTCGCCACCATCACGGTGCTGCGCACCAACGGCGCTTCCGGGATTGTTTCAATCACCTACAGCACGACGAACGGCACGGCGCTGGCCGGCGTCCAGTATGTCGCCACCGCCGGCTCCCTGACCTTCGGCGACGGGGTGATGAGCCAGACCTTTACTGTCCCGGTCTATAACACCTCCGTGGCCAATGTGGCGCTGAACCTCTCGCTCCTGCTGTCGAACCCCACGGGCGGCGCGGGGGTGATGAGCCCGACCAACGCGACGCTGACCATCCTGAACACCAACACCGGCTTCTACTTTGCGGCGGCGACCAACAACGCCCCCGAGAACGCGGGCTTTGTGTCGCTGACGGTGCTGCGGAACAACACCAACGGGCAGGCGGCCGTGGACTTTTACACGGCGGACGGGACGGGAACCAATGCGGCCGTCAATGGCACCAACTATGTCGGCCAGGCCGGAACCCTGGTGTTTGTGAACGGCCAGCTGTCAACGAACATCATTGTCCCGCTGATCTACAATCCGCTGGTGACGGGCGACCTGGTGTTCACGGTCGGGCTGACCAATCCGAACCAGGCGCAGCTGATTGCGCCGTCGAACGCGGTGGTCGTCGTGCAGGACGCGGACGCGGGCATAAGTTTTACGAACGCGGCGATGAGCGTCTTGAAGAACGGGACGAACGCGGTGGTGGCGGTGGTGTGCTCGAACCCGCGGGTCGAGCCGGTGTCGGTAAGCTACTTCACGGCGGACGGGACGGCGACGAACGGGATTGATTACACGGCGACGAACGGGACGCTGGTGTTCACGAACGGGGTGACGACGAACTATGTCACCGTGCCGATCCTGAACAACCAATTGCTGGAAGGGAACGTGAACTTCACGGTGGTGCTGACGAACGCGACCTACCCCGGCCAGTTGGTGTCGCCGAGCACGAACACGGTGACCATCATTGACAGCAACCCGGGAATCAGTTTTTCGAGCCCGGTGTATGCGGTGGCCAAGACCGGCGTGCAGGCCTTGATCAACGTCTATCGGACGGGTTACACGAACAGCGCGGCGTCGGTGAATTTCGCGACGGCCAACGGGACGGCGTCGGCCGGGTCGGACTATGTGGCGACGAACGGGACGCTGGTGTTCACCAACGGGGTTACGAACCTGACCTTCGCGGTGACGGTGGTCAACAAGCTGGGCGTGCAGCCGCCGAAGACGGTGCTGTTGAGCCTGTCCAGCCCGACGAACGCCATCATGCTCGCGCCGACCAACGCGGTCTTGAGCATCTTGAACGACACGAACACCGCGTTTGCATTTGCGCTGGCGACGAACACCGTGCCGGAGAACGCGGGCTTTGTGGCGCTGACCGTGACACGGTTCAACAACCCGGTGGGCACGGTGAGCGTGGCGTTTGGGACGACGAACGGGACGGCGGTCGCAGGGTTGAACTACACGGCCACCAACTCGGTGCTGACCTTCACGAACGGGCAGATGTCGCAGACCATCATCGTGCCGCTGATCTATGATCCGCTGGTGACGGGCGACCTGGCGTTCACGGTGGGGCTGTCGAGCCCGAGCGTCGGGCAGCTGATTGCGCCGAGCGTGACGACGGTGATCGTGCAGGACGCGGACGCGGGAGTGAGCTTCACGAACGCGGCGACGACCGTGCTGAAGAACGGGACGAACGCGGTGCTGGCGGTGGTGTGTTCGAACCCGCGGGTGGAGCCGGTGTCGGTGGGCTACTTCACGGCGGACGGGACGGCGACGAACGGGATTGATTACACGGGCACGAACGGGACGCTGGTGTTTGCGGGCGGGGTGACGACGAACTTCATCACCGTGCCGATCCTGAACAACCAGCTGCTGGAAGGGAACGTGAACTTCACGGTGGTGCTGACGAACGCGGCCTACCCCGGCCAGCTGGTGTCGCCCACCACGAACACGGTGACGATCATTGACAGCAATCCGGGGATCAGCTTCTCGAGCGCGGTCTATTCGGCGGACAAGACCAGCGTGCAGGCGGTCATCAGCGTGAACCGGACGGGCTACACGAACAGCGTGATGTCGGTGAACTTTGCGACGGCGAACGGGACGGCGGCGAGCGGGTCGGACTATGTGGCGACGAACGGGACGCTGGTGTTCACGAACGGGGTGACCAGCCAGACCTTCACGGTGACGCTGATCAACCATCTGCTGGTGCAGCCGCCGAAGACGGTGCTGTTGAGCCTGCTGAATGCGACGAACGCCATCATGGTGGCGCCGACCAACGCGGTGCTGACCATCACGGACACGAACGCGGGCGTCATCTTTGCGTCGGCAAGCTATTCGTTCATCGAAACCACGCCGGTTGCCACCATCAACGTCCTGCGCTACAACAACACGTCGGGGACCAACACCGTCAACTGGTCCACGACCAACGGCCCGGCCGTCCCCGGCATCGGCGCGGCCCTGGCCGGCATCAACTATTCCGCCATCGTCAACCAGCCGCTGACGTTCTATCCCGGCGTCACCAACCTCACCGTCTTTGTCCCGCTGCTTTACAACACCAATGCGACCGGCCCGGTGCAGCTGACTGCGGGCCTGGCCAGCTCCAGCCCCGGCGTGGTGGTGGGCACGCCCGGCGCGACCGTCATTGTCCTGCAGGACGCCGACGCCGGCCTGAGCTTCAGCACCAACGCCGGCACGGTCATGAAAAATGCGGGCAGCATCACTATCACTGTGATTTGCTCCAACACCAATGTTGAGCCGGTCTCCGTGAATTATTCCACCACCAACGGCACGGCCACGGCCGGCACGGATTACACGGCCACGAGCGGCACGCTGACCTTCAGCAACGGCGTGTCCAGCCTGTCGTTCCCCGTCCCGATCACCAACAACGGCCTGATCACCAGCAACCGGGTGTTCTACGTCAACCTGTCGAACCCGACGGGCACCGGCCGGCTCCTTCCCGGACCGAGCCAGGAGGCGGTGACAATCATTGACAGCAACTCCGGCCTGAAGTTCTCCAGCGCCACCTACACGGTGCTCAAGACCAACGGCCCGGCGGTCATCACGGTCTATCGCACGGACAACACCAACACGACCTCCACCGTGAACTACGCGGCGACCAACGGCACGGCGGTCAACGGCGTCAACTTTGTCGCCACCGCCGGCACGCTGGTCTTCACCAATGGCGTGACCAGCCAGACCTTCACCGTGCCGATCATTCCCACCCTCACGGTGCAGCCGGATTTGACCGTGGTGCTGACCTTGTCCGCGCCCGTCAACGGCACGCTGCTCATCCCGTCGGCGGCCACGCTGACCATCCGCGACAACACCGGCAGCTATGTGATCCCGGCCGGCTCACAACTGCTCTCGGAAACCGGCGCTGGCGCGCCCAACGGCCTCATTGATTCCAACGAAACCGTGCAGGTGCTGTTCGCCTTCCGCGACGCGTCGGCAAGGGCTGTCAACAGCCTTGTCGCCACCTTGCTGGCAACCAACGGGGTGACCAGTCCCAGCCCGGCATCACAGACTTATGGGCCGCTGACATCCTATGGCCACTCGGTCTCCATGCCGTTCACCTTCACCGCCCACGGCAGCAACAGCCAGCAGATTGCCGCGACCTTCCAGTTGCAGGACGGCACCACCAACATCGGCACAAACGTCTTTGGTTTCACGCTGGGCACCGCGACCAGCGTGTTCTCCAACAACGCCGTGATCGTCATCAACGACAACGCCGCCGCCTCGCCCTATCCGTCGGTCATCAATGTCAGCGGCGTGGGCGGCTCGCTGGTCAAGGCCACCGTGACCCTGAACAAGTTCGCGCACACCGATCCGCATGACGTGTCCGCGCTGGTGACGGCCCCGGCCGGCACCAACACCCTGATCATGTCGCACACCGGCGGCAACGGCTTTGGCGTGACCAACCTCGTGCTGACCTTTGACGACGCGGCGACCAACAGCCTGCCGTCGTCCGGCGCCATCACGAGCGGCACCAACAGGCCGACGCGGTATACGCCGCCCAACAGTTTTCCCTGAGGCCGTGCGTGTTGATCTGAACGAATGATTTTATGAGCAAGATGTTTTTAAAGATGAGCCTCGGCGCGCTGGCTTTGGCCGGTCTGGCTTGGACCGCGTCCGCCGCCGCGCCCGGAGCCTTGAAGGAGCTTCACGGCCATGTGCCGTCTGTCGTGGCGCATCTGTCTTCCACCGGCCGTTTGAAAGGGACAAACCAGCTGCATTTGGCGATTGGTTTGCCGTTACGCAATCAGGAAGGATTGAATGCGTTGTTGCAGCAGGTCAACGATCCGTCCAGCCAGAATTATCATCAGTTTCTGACGCCGGCGCAGTTCACGGAGCAGTTTGGCCCGACCCCGGCGGACTATCGGGCCGTGCAGGAGTTTGCCCAGACCAATGGCTTGACGATGACTCATGTTCCGGGCAATCGGATGTTGGTCGAGGTGGATGGCAAAGTGTCCGACGTTGAACGCGCTTTTAACATCTCCCTGCACACTTACCGGCACCCGACCGAAAACCGCGACTTTTTTGCGCCCGACACGGAGCCGTCCGTGCCGGCGAAACTTTCCATTTTGGATGTCAGTGGTTTGAGCAGCTATTCCCGGCCGCATTCATTCATGAAGTTCAAACCCTTCACCGGGAAGAAGGCCGCCGCAACCCCGCTGGCCGGTTCCGCCCCGGACGGCACCAGCTACATGGGCTACGATTACCGCAAGGCTTATGTGCCGGGAACGACCCTGACGGGCGCGGGCCAGAAAATCGCCTTGGTGCAGTTTGACGGTTATTTTCCCAGCGACATCGCGTCGTATCAGCAGTTGACCGGCTTGCCCTCCATCTCGATCACGAACATTTTGCTGGACGGATTTGACGGGATTCCCACGATGACCGGTGGCGAGCAGGAAGTTGAGCTGGACATGGAAATGGTCAATTCGTGGGCGACCGGTTTGAGCCAGTTGCTCGTGTATGAGGAGAATCCAAATGTTTTCAATCCGGTGGTGGTGCTGAACCGGATTGCGACGGACAATGCTGCCAAACAGGTCAGTTGCTCGTGGAGTCTGGGTAACGGGCCGAACAGAACCATCAACCAGATTTTGCAGCAGATGATATTGCAGGGGCAGAGTTTTTTCCAGGCCTCTGGCGACAGCGACGCCATGCTGCCGGGACAAGTGGATGATCCGAACAGCATGTTTTCTATCTGTGCGGATGCTTACCTTACCAGCGTTGGGGGCACCAAGCTGTTTACGGACGCCGGGGGCAATTACGCTTCGGAATTGGTCTGGAACGATCGCACCCCCAATCCCGCTGCCGGGGACTGGGGCAGCGGCGGCGGCATCAGCACTTTCTATCCCACGCCGGCTTGGCAGGCGGGTTTTGGAAACGCCACCAATCACGGCACCGCCAACGGCCGGAACTTCCCGGATGTGGCGCTGCCCGCCGAGGATGTTTATATCATTGTCGACAACGGTCAGGCCGGCGCGTCGGGCGGCACCAGTGCCGCCGCACCGGCGTGGGCGGGCTTCATGGCGCTCGTCAACCAGCAGGGGGTCTTGAATGGCCGCACACCGGTCGGTTTCCTCAACCCGGTCATTTACGCGCTCGCCAAAACGCCGGCTTACAACAGCTGTTTCCACGACACCATCAATGGCGACAACACCTGGCCGGGCAGTCCAACCAACTTTTTCGCCGTGACCGGCTATGATCTTTGCACCGGCCTAGGCACCCCCAATGGCATCAATCTTATCAATGCCCTCACGACGTCGGGCGGCAGCAACACCCCGCCCATCCTCACCGCCCCGGCGCGGCCGTGGGGCACCAACCTGGCCGGGATGAACGGCAGCAACCCGAACGGCGCGTGGTTCCTGTTCGTGCAGGACGACGCGACGCCCGACAGCGGCATCATCAACGGCGGTTGGTCTGTCACCCTGACCACGGCCTACCCGGTCGGCTACGCGGCGGACAACCAGCTTTACATGATGTCCAGCGTCACCAATGCCGCCGGCACCTATTGGCCGGTCACCTTGGCCGTCACCAACTACGGCCCGTCGTCCGCCACCAATGTCATTGTCACCGACGCGCTGCCGGTGTCCGGCAATGGCGTCACCCTGGTTTCCTCCAATGCGACCCCTGGATCCTCGGTGGTTGTGTATGCGGACCGCCTGACTTGGACGATTGGCAATCTGGCCATCAGCAACGGCGCCAGCTTGTCGCTGAATTTTTACGTCGCCACGAACGCCCTCCTCAGCCTCTACACCAACAGCGCCACGGTCAACGCGGACACCGCCGATCCCAACCCCGACGACGACTCCGGCGCGGTCACGCTCCTCGTTTCCGGCGCGCCGACGCTGCCGCCGCAGTTGACGCCCGCCTATTATCCCGGCACCGGCACGTTCCAGTTGACGGTGACCGGTTCCGCCGGCGAGTCCGTCATCGTGCAGGCCTCCACCAACCTGATTAGCTGGTTTCCGATTGTCACCAACAACGTTCTGCCCCACACCAATTCCTTTGCCACCAGCAACTATCCGGCACTGTTCTATCGCGCGGTGGTCGGCCCGTAATCTGGTCGCATGAAACTCTGCGGTCTGACCGGCGGCATCGGGATGGGCAAATCCACCGCTGCGGGTTTCTTTTTGCAGCTCGGCGCGCGCGTCGTGGACACCGATGAAATCGCCCGCCGGCTCGTCCAGCCCGGCCAGCCCGCCCTGGCCGAGATCCGGGATCGTTTTGGGGCGTCCGTCTTTGCCCCGGATGGCAGCCTCCGCCGCGACCTGCTGGCGCAGGTTGTTTTTGCCAGCGTCACCGCCCGCCAGCGGCTCGAAGCCATTCTGCATCCGCGCATCAGCGAAGCCTGGCTCGCGCAGGTGGCCGCCTGGCGGCGGGAAAACTGCCCGCTCGCCCTCGTCGTCATCCCGCTGTTGTTTGAGACCGCCGCCGAAAGCCAGTTTGACAAGATCGTCTGTGCCGCCTGTTCGCCCGCCGCCCAGCGGGAACGCCTGGCCACGCGCGGCTGGTCGCCGGAACAGGCCCGGCAGCGCATCGCCGCGCAGCTGCCCGTTGGGCAGAAAATCGCGCGCGCCCATTTTGTCCTCTGGACGGAAGGCCGGCTGACCGTCCACGCGCAGCAGGCCGCCCGCATTTTGAGCCTGATTTGACGGGCGTTTTCGTTGGGGACGCGATTTTTCGCCGTGTCCCCAGAAATGGTGACTCGCGGGATTCCTAGAATCAGGTAGTCTGGAGTCGTTGGAAGTAGTGAGCCAACAAAAATTAAGTGTGTTGTTCCTATTGAGGCCGGAGTAGTGTCCGGCCTCTTTTCTTTTCCCGCGCGGCCACGGGTTTTCAAATCGGTGTTTATCTGCGCCCGTCTGTGGTTTATTTTTCCCGCATGAAACTGGTTTCCTGGAACGTCAACGGCCTGCGCGCCGTGCTGAAAAAAAACTTCCTTGAATTTCTCGACGCCGAGCAGCCGGACGTGCTGTGCCTCCAGGAAACCAAATGCACGCCCGACCAGGTGGAGCAGCTCTGGCCGGCGGGCTACACGACGTTCTGGAATTCCGCCGAGAAGAAAGGCTATTCCGGCACGGCGATCTTCACGAAGGAGCGCCCGCTCAAGGTCACTCCGCACATTGGCATTGCCGAACATGACAAGGAAGGCCGCGTGTTGACCGCCGAATATGCGGATTATTTTCTGGTGAACGTCTACACGCCCAACTCCAAGCGCGAACTGGAGCGCCTGCCGTATCGCCAGGTTTGGGACGCGGATTTTCTAAAATACCTCAAGAGGTTGGAAAAGAAAAAGCCCGTGATTTTTTGCGGCGACCTCAACGTGGCGCACACGGAAATTGATCTGGCGAATCCCAAGGCCAATGTCCGCAACCACGGCTTTACCATCGAGGAGCGCAACGGCTTCGGCGCGTTCGTGGACGCCGGCTTCGTGGACACGTTCCGCGAATTTGAAAAGGGCGGGGGACATTACACCTGGTGGAGCCCGATGTCCGGCGCGCGTTCGCGGAACGTCGGCTGGCGCATTGATTATTTTCTCATCTCACAATCGTTGCGCCCGCGTTTGAAGAAGGCCTTCATCCGCCCGGAAGTTTTTGGCAGCGACCATTGCCCGGTGGGGATTGAGCTGGCTTGAAATGTGGCGGCTGCGGTTAAAGGCCGTTGCAAATTTATTTTTCCACCTGCCGGCGATGCAGCCATTGCTCGCCAAGTTCGCTCAACGTCTTCGCCTTGAGGATCCGTTCAGCCAGCGGGAAGACGATGCGTTCCTCTTTGTCGAAATGTTTGCGCGACGCGGCGATGGCGTTGAGCAGGATTTTCTTGGCGGCCTTCAGCGTCCGGGCCTTTTGCACGGCGGCCAGCGCCGCCTCGATGTGTTCATGCTCGTCGTGAAACGTCTCCCGCTGCCCCATCTGGTCGAAGTAGGGTTCCAGCGGCTCGATGAACAGGTCGTCCTCCGTCTTGGAATGCGGCCCGTGCAGTTTTTCCACCAGGATGGCGAGACCCTTCACCTCGGCCAGGGTCTTGACCTTCGGCACGGTCACCTCGATGTGGTCGAACAAATTGTGGAACACGGCGTGTTCCGCGCGCAATACGTCGGTGATTTTCATGGCATCAAGTTGTGTGAGCTTCCATCCCGACGCAAGCGCAAACCGGGTTGCGGTCGCCGAAGACGTTGTCCACGCGGCTGACGTGCGGCCAGAATTTGTAGTCGTGCAAATCCTTTGCCGGGAACGCCGCCTGCTCGCGAGAGTAAGGCCGATTCCAATGGTCGCTGGCGACCTGGTCGGCGGTGTGCGGCGCGTTCTTGAGCAGGTTGTTTTTCGCGTCGGCGGAACCGTTTTCCACGGCGGTCATTTCCGCGTGGATGGCAATCATCGCGTCGCAGAAACGGTCTAACTCGTATTTTGATTCGCTCTCGGTCGGCTCGACCATGAGCGTGCCGGCGACGGGCCACGAGAGCGTCGGCGCGTGAAAGCCGTAATCCATCAGGCGTTTCGCGACATCTTCGGCGGTGGTGGCGTGGAACGCGCGCAAATCCAAAATACACTCATGCGCCACCAGGCCGTGGCTGCGGTAAAGGGTCGGAAAATAATTTTCCAGCCGTTTGGAGACGTAGTTCGCATTCAAGATGGCAAACTTCGTCGCCTCCGTCAGCCCGTCCGCGCCCATCATCGCGACATACATCCACGAGATCGGCAGGATGCCCGCGCTGCCCCACGGCGCGGCGCTCACTGGGCCGATATGTTTCTTCGAGTGGTCTTCGTCCAGCCGCGCGGTGAAGACCGGATGGCTCGGCAGAAACGGCACCAGATGTTTCGCCACGCCAATCGGCCCGACGCCCGGGCCGCCGCCGCCGTGCGGAATGCAAAACGTCTTGTGCAGATTCAAATGGCAGACATCCGCGCCGATGAAGCCCGGCGAAGTCAGGCCGACTTGCGCGTTCATGTTCGCGCCGTCCATGTAAACTTGCCCGCCGTGCGCGTGGATGATGCCGCAGATGTCGCGGATGGTTTCCTCGAACACGCCGTGCGTGCTGGGATATGTCACCATCAGGCAGGACAAATCATTTTTATGCGCCTCGGCTTTTGATTTCAAATCCGCCACGTCAATGTTGCCGTTCGTGTCGCACGCGACCGCGACGACTTTCATGCCCGCCATGACCGCGCTGGCGGGATTCGTGCCGTGCGCGGAAGTGGGAATCAAGCAGACATTGCGGTGCGCCTCGCCGCGCGATTCGTGATGCGCGCGGATGACGAGCAGGCCGGCGTATTCGCCCTGCGAGCCGGCGTTCGGCTGCAACGAGATTCCCGCGAAGCCGGTGATTTCTTCCAGCCAGTCTTCAAGGTTCTGGAAAAGAATCTGGTAGCCGCGCGCCTGCGCCAGCGGCGCGAACGGATGAATCTTCGCAAACTCCGGCCACGAGACGGGAAACATTTCCGCCGCCGCGTTGAGCTTCATCGTGCAGGAGCCAAGCGGGATCATCGAGGCCGTGAGCGAGAGGTCGCGCGATTCGAGCCGCTTGATGTAGCGGAGCATTTCGGTCTCGCTGTGATAGCGGTTGAAGACGGAGTGCTGGAGGAAAGGCGAAGTGCGTTTTAGAAAATCGCGAATGCCAAATTCCATTTCTTTGAGATTCTCTTCAAATACGGCTGGCTTGGCTGGTTGGCCGGTGAAAATGGAAACCAAGTTGGACAAAACTGCCGTGTCCGATGTTTCGTCGAAGGAAACCAGAATCAGATTCGCTCCGTGTGAACGAAGATTGACCCCATGTTTTTCCGCGCGCGCAATAATTTCGTCACGTTGTTGTGCGGATTCACATTCGACGCCAACCGTGTCGAAAAACTCTGCGTAATCCACCGTGAAACCTTTGACCATAACGGCGCTGGCGAAACGGTCGGCAATGGCATGCACACGCGTCGCAATCTTCTTCAATCCCTCCGGCCCGTGATAGCACGCATAAAGTGACGCCATGTTCGCGAGCAGCGCCTGCGCGGTGCAGATGTTGCTCGTGGCTTTCTCGCGGCGGATGTGCTGCTCGCGCGTGCCGAGCGCGAGGCGCAGCGCGGGTTTGCCGCGCGAATCTTTCGAGACGCCGACGATGCGTCCGGGCATCTGGCGCTTGAACTCATCGCGCGTGGCAAAAAATGCCGCGTGCGGGCCGCCGTAGCCAAGCGGCACGCCGAAGCGTTGCGCGCTGCCGATGGCGATGTCCGCGCCGAATTCGCCCGGCGGCTTGATGAGCGTGAGCGCCAGCAAATCCGTGGCAACGGTGAGCATCGCGCCGGCAGCATGGGCTTTTTCGGCAAAGCCGGAATAATCGTGAATCCCGCCGACCGTATCGGGATATTGCACCAGCGCGCCAAAAACTTTTTCGCTGAACGCAAAGGTTTCATGGTTGCCGACGATGATTTCAATTCCCAGCACCTTGGCGCGGCTGCGGACCACCTCGATGTTTTGCGGATGACAGGTTTCGGAGACGAAGAAAACATTGCGGCCATCGCGCAAGCGCAGCGACATGGTCATGGCCTCGGCGGCGGCGGTGGCCTCGTCGAGCATCGAGGCGTTGGCGATGTCGAGCGCGGTGAGGTCGGTGACCATCGTCTGGAAATTCAAAAGCGCTTCGAGGCGGCCCTGGGAAATCTCGGCCTGATACGGCGTGTATTGCGTATACCAGCCGGGATTTTCAAGGACGTTGCGCTGAATCACGGGCGGCGTAATGCAGTCGTAGTAGCCTTGGCCGATGAACGAGCGGAAAATTTTGTTCTCACCGGCGATGCGGCGCAGTTCGGCCAGCGCTTCAAACTCACTTTTTGCGGCGGGCAGCTTCAAGCTTTTCGGCAGCCGGATTTTTTTTGGCACCGCCGCGTCAATCAGTTCGTCCAGATTTTTTTGGCCGAGGAGCGCGAGCATCGCGCCGGTTTCCTGCGCGTTTGGGCCGATGTGGCGGCGGACAAACTGGTCGGGGTGCGAGAGATTTTTTTCAGTCGAATCCATCTGTCGAAATTAAAGATTGCGGTCGAAAAAAGCGAGTGGGATTTGTTCACAAAAGGGTTGTCCGCCGGTTTTTCAAGGGACACAACCGGTTTGGTTGGCAAGATTAAACCGCCACTACTAATGGTGTTTTTCGCCCAAAAAAACCGCAGTTTCGCATTGTGGAAAGGGTCGGATTTTCATACCTTTTTCATATTCGTTGCCGCACCGGATTTTACCGGAAAAAGCACCATAATTATGTCGAGTATTTCTGATTTGCCTGAAGAAAAAAACGTGTCACCTGACAAGATTGCCGATGGCAATTACGACGCTTCCAAGCTGAGCCAGCTCAAGGGTCTCGAGGCCGTCCGCAAGAAACCCGGCATGTATATCGGCGGCACGGACGAGCGCGCGCTGCATCATTGCGTGAGCGAAGTGCTGGACAATTCCGTGGACGAGCATCTCGCCGGCCATTGCGACCACATCGAGGTGACGATCCATGTGGACGGCTCCATTTCCATCCGCGACGACGGGCGTGGCATTCCGGTGGACATCAACAAGGATTCCGGCCTGCCGGGCGTGGAACTGGTTTTGACGACGCTGCACTCTGGTGGCAAATACGGCCAGGGCGGCTATAAATTTTCCGGCGGCACGCACGGCGTCGGAGCGAAGTGCGTGAACGCGGTCAGCGAATGGTTCGAGGTCGAAGTCTCGCGCAACGAGCAGGTGTATCACATGGAGTTCGAGCGCGGCAAGACGGTCAAGAAGCTCGAGGTCATTGGCAAGTCCAAGAAGACCGGCACGCTGATCACCTTCAAGCCGGATCCGGAAATTTTCCGCGAGACGGTGGAATTCAAGTCGCCGATTATTTCGCAGCGCCTGCGCGAGCTGGCGTTCCTGAATTCCGGTCTGGAAATCATTTTTGCCGACGAGCGCCAGACGGAGGCCGCGCCGGAACGGTTTTTCTACAAGGACGGCGTGGAGGAGTTCGTCAAGCAGCTCAACAAAAGCAAGGAGCCGCTGCATCCCAAGGTGATTGCGTTCCGCAAGGAAACGAAGGAGAAACTGGATGACAAGGATATCGAGGTTCATGTGGAGGTCGTGCTGCAATACAACGACAGCTACAACGACCAGGTGCTGTGCTACACCAACACGATTCACAATCCCGATGGCGGCACGCATCTCTCCGGCTTCCGCAGTGCGGTGACGCGCGCGATTAACCAATACGCGAAGTCGAACGAAATCCTGAAGGAAAAGGATCCGCAGATCACCGGCGACGACGTGCGCGAAGGCCTGACGGCGGTGATCTCGGTGAAGCACAGCGATCCGAAATTTGAATCGCAGACGAAGGTGAAATTGCTGTCGCCGGAAGTGGAACGCATCACCGGCTCGGTGACTTACGAGGGGTTGATGAGCTATTTCGATGCGAATCCGCCGGTGGCCAAGCGCATCATTGACAAGAGTCTCACGGCGGCGCGCGCGCGTGAGGCCGCACGCAAGGCGCGCGAGGCCGTCCGCAAATCGGCGCTGACCGGTGGCGGTCTGCCCGGCAAGCTGGCGGATTGTTCCGACCGCGATCCGGCGAACACGGAGTTGTATATTGTCGAAGGTGATTCCGCCGGTGGCTCGGCGAAGCAAGGTCGCGACCGGAAGTTTCAGGCGATTTTGCCGATTCGCGGCAAGCTCATCAACGTCGAGAAGGCGCGGCTGGACAAGGTGCTTCAGAATAATGAAATCCGGACGATGATCACCGCTGTGGGCACGGGCATCGGCGACGGCGAAGGCGAAGGCGCGTTCAACATCGAGAAGCTGCGTTACCACAAGATCATCATCATGACAGATGCCGACGTGGATGGTTCGCACATCCGCACATTGCTGCTGACGTTCTTTTACCGCCAAATGCCACAACTGGTGAAGCAGGGGTTTGTGTATATCGCGCAGCCGCCGCTTTACAGCATCACGCGCAAAAAGAAGACCGATTACATTGACGACGACATCCAGCTCAACCGCATCCTGCTGCAAAACGGCGTGGAGGAAGTGAAACTAAAAAACCTCGCCGACGGCCGCGAGTTCACGCCGAAGCAGCTTGAGGAAATTCTTGCGCTGCTCGAATCGCTGGACAAGCACGCGACCTACATCAAGCGGCTGGGCGGGGATTTTGCGGATTATGTCGAGAAGCGGAATGAAGATGGCGTGCTGCCGCAGTCCATGGCCAAGGTCCGCGACGGCAACGATGACACGGTTCACTATTTTCTCACCGGCGACGAGCTGGAAAACTTCAAGCTGGCCAACGGCGATTTGTTTGGCGGCGACACGGAGTTTGAGCGGAAGAAAGAAGGCCCGACCCGGCGCGCGAAAATTTCCGACCTGCATTTGGAGAGCAAGGCCATCTCCGACCTGCTCGACAAGCTGACCAAGAAGGGTTTGTCCGTGGAGCATTATTCCGCGCAGGACAAGCCGCTGTTTGAGCTGACGGAGGGCGAAGGCGAGCGCGCGAACGTAACGCCGATTTTTGCAATTCCAGAAATTTTAGAAGGCGTCAAGGCCGTCGGCAAAAAGGGCATCCAGATGACCCGCTTCAAGGGTCTCGGTGAAATGGACGCGAAGGAGCTGTTCGAGACTACCATGAATCCCGTCCGGCGCAAGCTGCTGCGGATTGACCTGACGGACGCCATCGAGGCCGAGGAGATGTTCGTGCGGCTCATGGGCGACGAGGTTGAGCCGCGCCGCCAGTTCATCGAAGACAACGCGCTGAACGTCCGCAACCTCGACGTCTAAGTTAAACCGCAATTTTCCGAAAAGAATTCCATGCCAGACGAAACCGATTCCAATCCGTTGCCACCGCCGCAACCGCAGCCGAGTGGCGGCGCCTACTCGCAGGGCGAGAAGATTGCCAAGATCAACGTCGCGGACGAGATCAAAAACTCGTTCCTCGACTACTCGATGTCCGTGATCATTTCGCGCGCGTTGCCGGACGTGCGCGACGGCCTGAAACCCTCGCAGCGGCGCATCCTTTATGCGATGCACGAGCTGTCGCTGTTTCCTGGGCGCAAGCCTTACAAGTGCGCGAAAATCTGCGGCGACACGAGCGGCAACTACCATCCGCACGGCGAGGCGGTCATCTATCCGACGCTCGTCCACATGGCGCAGCCGTGGGCGATGCGCGAGCGGCTTGTGGACGGCAAAGGCAATTTCGGTTCCATCGAAAATGATCCGCCGGCGGCAATGCGTTATACCGAGGCGCGGCTGACGCATCTGGGCGCGGCGTTGATGCAGGACATGGACCGCGACACGGTGGATTTTGTTCCGAACTACGACGAGCGCATGACGGAGCCGAAGGTGTTTCCGGCGGCGTTCCCGAATTTGCTCGTCAACGGCGGCACGGGCATCGCGGTTGGCATGGCCACGAACATTGCGCCGCATAATCTCGGCGAGGTCGTGGACGGCATCTGCGCGCAGATTGACAAGCCGACGATCTCCATTCCCGAATTGATGAAGTTCATCAAGGGGCCGGACTTTCCGACGGGTGGCATCATCTGCGGCGTCGAGGGCATTAAGAATTATTTTGAGACCGGCAAGGGCAGCGTGAAGCTGCGTGGCCGCGTGGGCGTGGAGGAGATGAAGGGCAACCGCGAGCAAGTCATCATCACGGAGATCCCGTTCAACGTGAACCGCGCGGCGCTGGAGGAAAAAATCGCCGAGTTGGTGAACGAGAAGATCATCACGGAAATCTCCGCGATGCGCAACGAGTCCGACGAAAACACGCGGCTGGTGATTGAACTCAAGCGCGACGCCAATCCGAAGGTGGTCATCAATAATCTTTTCCAGCACACGCAGATGGAGGTGTCGTTCAGCGTGAACGCGCTGGCGATTGACCACGGCCGGCCAAAGACGCTCAATCTCAAGCAAATCATCCAGTGCTACATCGAGCATCGCCGTGAAGTCATTTTGCGCCGCACGCGTTTCGAGCTGCGCAAGGCCGAGGAGCGCGCCGAGCTGCTGGAAGGTTATCTCATCGCGCTGGCGAACCTGGACGAGTTCATCCACATCATCCGCTCCAGCAAAAACCGCGACGAGGCGCGCATCAAGCTGCTCGCGTTTGAGTGGAGCCGTGCGCAGGTGGAAAAATGGGGGGGTTTAATTCGCAGTGAAGCCCGCATTGAAAACGGCCGCTACGCGCTGACCGAGCGGCAGGTGGATGCGATTTTGGAATTGCGCCTGTATCAGCTGACCGGCCTGGAAATTGACAAGGTTGAGGCGGAATACAAGGCGCTGCTCGAAGTCATCAAGGACTTGCTCGACATCCTGGCGAAGGAATCGCGCGTGATGGCCATCATCAAGGCCGAACTCAAGGCCATCAAGGAAAAGCACGCGACGCCGCGCAAGACGGAGATTGTGCCGGACGAGGGCGAGATTGCCATCGAGGATCTGATTGCAAACGAGGGCGTCATCATCACGCTCACGCATGCCGGTCTCATCAAGCGCACGGCGGTCAGTTCGTATCGCGCGCAGCGGCGCGGCGGCAAGGGCGTCATCGGCATGACCACGCGCGAAGGCGAAACCACCGAGGACAACGATTTCGTCGAACATCTGTTCACCGCCAGCACGCACGATTATCTGATGTTCTTCACGAGCACCGGCCGCGTGTATGTCGAGCGCGTGCATGAGATTCCCGACATGGGGCGCGCGGCGAAAGGCCGGAGCATCGCGAACCTTTTGGAATTGAAGGCGGACGAAAAAGTCACCGCGCTCATCCGCATTTTGTCGAAGACCGACCCGGACAAGAATGACGTGACGTGGTCGCAGTCTGGCGAACTGTTTTTTGCCACGCAGCAAGGCACGGTGAAGAAGACTTCGCTAAACGAATTTTCCAATGTCCGCAAGGGCGGCATCATCGCCATCGGCATCGAGCCGGGCGACGCGCTGATCGAGGTGAAGTTGACGCGCGGCAGCATCGTGGAAAACGACGACGTGAAAGATCCCGGCGACGACGTGGTGCTGATCACCAAGGACGGCATGAGCATCCGTTTCAGCGAAGCCGACGTGCGCTCGATGGGTCGCGCCGCCGGCGGTGTGCGTGGCATCAGCCTGGAAAAAGGCGACGCGCTGGTGGCGGCCACCATTGTCATTCCCGACGCGGCGCTGCTCGTGGCCGGCGAGAACGGCATCGGCAAGCGCACCGGCTTTGACGAATACCGCGTCCAATCGCGCGGCGGCAAAGGCATCATCACCATGAAGACCGGCGACAAGACCGGCGGCGTGGTCGGCGCGCTGACCGTGCGCGACCATGACGAGATCATGCTCATTACCACCGGCGGCCAGATGGTGCGCATTCCCGTTCAGGGCATCCGCGAGGCCGGGCGCAACACGCAGGGCGTCAAGCTCGTCAACTTGGACGCCGGCGACAAGCTCCAGGCCATCGCGCCGGTCATCGGCGAGGACAAGGAAGATTCCGCCATTGCCGCCGAGCCGGAAAAATAGCCGCCAACCATTGCTGCGACCGCACAAGCTGTTTCATTTGTGCGGCCGTTTCTATTTCGTGAAAATTTATTTTGCAGCCTTAATTCTGATTGCCGGCATTTTCAAATCGTCGGCGCAGACCGGCACCAACCGGACCGGATATGACCGGCTCTGGTGGGAAAATAGCGTCCACGAGGATTTCGCGTCCCTGATGTTTGTCCCGGCCACCAACCATGTGGCGCTGACCAACCAGCCCGTGTGGGAAAGCAGCCTCGCCATCGGCTTCACCGTCACGCGCGGCAACAGCGACACCTTGCTGGCCACGGCCAACCTCCAGACGCACAGGCGAACCGCCTTCAATGAATTCACCCTCGGCGCGGACGCCGCCTACGGCGACAACAATTCCGTGCAAAGCGCCAACGACGCCCACGCTTTCGGCCAATACAACCATCTGTTCACCGAACGGTTCTTCGGCTACTTCCGCGCCGACGCGTTGCATGATGAGATCGCCAACCTGCAATACCGCGTCACCTTGAGCCCCGGTGCCGGCTATTATTTCGTCAAGCAGACGAACACGACGCTGGCGGGCGAACTCGGCCCGGCCATGGTCTTCCAGCGGCTGGGCTCCAGTGATGATAATTATGTGACGGTGCGGCTGGCCGAACGCTTCGAACACAAGTTCACCGAAAACAATGCGCGCGTCTGGCAGAGCGTCGAATTCCTCCCGCAGATCAATGCCTTCAACAACTTCGTCGTCAACGCTGAAGTCGGCCTTGAGGCCGGCATCTCCAAAAAAATTAGCCTGCAAGCGTGCCTCCAGGATAACTTCGTCAACGAGCCGGCGCCCGGCCGCCAGCAAAACGACCTCAAAATCGTCAGCGGCTTGAAATATAAATTCTGAAGGCGGCCAAGCGGGTGGGGCGAGACTCCGTCGGGCCTGAAATCTTTTACGGCGCGAGCCGCTCGATTCTCCAAGAACCGTCCGGCTGCCGCGCGTAGGAAAACCGGTCGTGCAAACGGCTCGGCCGGCCCTGCCAGAATTCGATCCGCTCCGGCCGCAAAATGAATCCGCCCCAGTTCGGCGGCAGCGGAATCTCATTGGGAAAATTCTTTTCCAGTTCGCGCCATTTTGCTTCCAGCGTGGCGCGGTCGGGAACCGCCGCGCTTTGCTCGGAAGCCCACGCCGCGAGCCGGCTGCCGCGCGGCCGCGATTTGAAATACGTCTCCGATTCCGGCAGCGGCAATTTTGTCACGCTGCCCGCCACGCAAACTTGTCGCTCCAGCTCCGACCAGAAAAACGTCAGCGCCGCGTTCGGATTTTCCGCGAGTTCACGGCCTTTGCGGCTGTCGTAATTGGTGAAGAAGATGAAGCCGCGTTCGTCCACGGATTTCAATAGCACCGTGCGCGTCGAAGGCTTGCCATTTTTGTCCACCGTCGCCAGCGTCATCGCGTTGATGTCGGCGGGACGATGGTTGCAGATGGCGCTCCACAGTTTGTAGAGCGCGATGCCGATTTTCCGCCAGCGGCTCTGCGACTGTTCGCCCGCCGCGTCGCGGAACCACGCCTCGAACTGCGCGAGCGGGTTGGCGGCCAGCGCCGCGCGGTCGAGCGCGCCGCGCCGGTAGTCTTCGCGGAAATCGCCAAGGTTCATTTTACATCCCCCGGAAAACCGTCAGGCCGAGCAGCACGATGAACAGCGCGAACGCCAGCCGCAGGCCGCTGCCGACGCGGACGCGCGTCTCGCTGGCCGTCGCAAACTCCAGCAGGTCGCGCAATTTCCACGGCATGACCGTGAACCAGATGCCCGCGACGACCAAAACGTAGGCCCAGGTCTGGATGACCAGCACGAACGGCGATTCGCCGAGGTGCGGCCGGCCGGTGTCCACCATCAGTTTGGCGAGCAGCATGAAGACCACCGCCAGCCCGCGCACCGCCAGGAAATCGCGGACGAAAATGCACGACAGCACGCCCACCGCCGAGAAGCCCGCGAGCATCGCCGGCTTGTAGGCCGAGAAATCCGCGATCGGCTCGTTGTTCACCGTCCAGACGAACCAGCCCGTCGCCAGCAGCATCAGGACGAGGCCGGCGGCATAGTTGCGCGGAAATTTTCGGACGCCGGCGGCAAAATCTTTTGGCCGCGCGAGGCCGTAAACCTGCGGCACGCTCATGCCGGCACCCAGCAAAATGGACAACAAGGACAGTTTCATTCTTGGAAATTAAACCACGAATTCGCCCCAATAGACACGAAGAAAAGGAATCCGGTCAAAATAATTTTCGGCCAGCATTGGCGGCTTAACCCGGATTTTTGGAAAGCAGTTTCCACACGCGCAGCGCCTCGGTCACGCCCCACGCCTGCGCGTCGCAGCCGCGCTGTGCGTGCGGCGCGTCACCGTCGAGCAGTTCGGGAATCTGGCCGAGACAGCCTTCGTTCAGGATTTTTTCCGAGCTGCCGAGATAGCTTTTCGCCGCCGCCACGGCTTCGGGCGAAAATTCCCAGGCCGCCGCCAGCGCCTCGCAGAACACCGGGAACGTCCACGTCCACGCCGTGCCGTTGTGATAGGCGGGCTTGCGGCGCGTGTCCTCGTCGCCCTCGTAGCGCGGCCAATACGGGTCGCCGGGATTGTTCAACAGGTGTCCGTCGCGGTAAATCGGTAGTGGCACGGCCACCGGCAGCGGTGCGAGCGAGCGCAGCGCGCCGGGCACGACGAGAAATTTCTGCGCCGCCGCGACGCAGCGTTTGGCGCGTTCGCCGGCGACGAGGCCGAGGCTGACGGCGAACAGGCAGTTGCTCCGCAGGGCGTCGCTGGCCGTCGCGTCGCGCGCAGGGACGTGTGGTTTGGCGATCAGCACGTCGGCAAACCAGCCTTGGTTTTCGAGCCAGAAAAGTTTTTCAAACGAGGCGGCGGCGCGGCCGGCGAGGTCGCGCCATTTTTTCTGGTCGGCGGGCGCGGAAATTTTTTCCAGCAGCCGCAGCAGGCGGATCCACAGCACCTGGATCTCGACGGGATAGCCTTCGCGCGGCGTGCCGGCGGGATGATTCGTGTCCATCCAGGTGAAATGGCTGGGGCTCCAGATGAGCGCGGAGTCGGCGTCCATGCGGATGCCGTTGGGCGTGCCGCGCGCGTAATTTTCCGCGATGCTCGCCAGCACGTCGCGAAGGGTGCGGCCATGCTTGTCCACCGCTGTGGAAAAAAAGTTTGGAGTTTTGGATTTTGAGTTTTGAGTTTCGGCCAGCTCCTCGCACACGACGGCGAACCACAGCGGCGCGTCGGAGGTGTCGCGGTTGGAAACGTCGTTGCCGTGGATCGTGTTGGGCAGCGTGCCGTCTTTTTCAAACTTCGCGAACGTGAGCAAAAGTTGTTTCACCTCGTCCGTCATGCCCGCCGCCAAAAGCCCGCGCGCGCAGATCAGCGAGTCGCGGCCCCAGTCCAAAAACCACGGGTAGCCGGCGATGACGGTCTTGCCTTCGTCGCGGCGCACGACAAATTGTTTTGCCGCCAGTTCAAGTTGCACCTCAAAATCGCGGCTGGCGGGCTGCGGCTGGCGGACTGCGGCGGCGGCCGAGTTGTCCGGTTCGGCGGTCAGCGTGAGCGTGGCGTCCGCGCCCTTGGCCAGCGGAATTTCAAACCAGCCGGGGCTGTAGGCGTCGCCGCTGCCGGTCTGGCCGCGCGTTTGTTCGACGGGATGCGGGATGTTGTCGCACCATTCCGGCTGCGGATGATACGCGCCGGTGTCGGCAAAAACGTAAAGGTGGCGGTCGCGCGCGGGCGTGAAGGCGAAGCCGGGATGCGGCGGCTGGCGGAAAGGGGGATGCGGCAGACCGTGCGTGTGCGACGCAAAATGATGTTCGGCGCCGGGATTGCGCTTCGTCTCGCTGTGAAAATTCCGGTCTTCGATGTCCACGCGCACGGTCAGGCGCACGTCGGCGTCGGCGGGAAGCTGCTTGCCCACCGCGAGCTTTTCCGTCGGGCGGCGGAACTGGAAGACGGTCGTGTTTTTGCCCTCGACCATCGCCGCGCGCAGCTCGATTTCCACCGTGCGGCCGTCGCCGGCGTTGGCGACAAAATTCCAGGTGGCGGGCGGGCCGGCCCGGAACGACGCGAGGCTTTTGAAATCCAGCGGCGAAAGAAAACCGTCGGCGTTCACCCAGACGCGGAGGCGCTTCACAAAAACGTGGCGGTCCACCGGCACGGCGGGATTCAGGTTCGCGCCGAGGACGCAGTCGTATTTGGAATTCACGCGGCCCAGGTCAACGCAGAGCCGCGCCATGCCGCCGAGGCCGTTGGTCAAAAGCACCAAGTCGCCGGACTGCGGACTGCGGATTGCGGATTGCGGATTGGCCGGAAGAAAACGGATCGTGGCCGAAATTTTTTGCGAAGTGGCGGCGTAACGCTCCAGGAGCAATTCCATTTCGGCGGCGGATGCCGGCGGCGGAAAACACGCGAAGTGGCGGTTGCCGGCGGCGATGGATTGGACGTGCGTTGCCGGCTTCTGCATTCTGCATTCTTCCTTCTGCATTTCCAACGTCGCGCGGAACGGCGCGCTGTCTTCAATCATCAGCCAGTGGCCGGGCGGCACGGGCGTGACGCGGCGGGCGTCCAGCAGCGTCCATTCGACGACGCGCGGGAAAATTTTTCCGGCTTCGGCCTCGCGCAGCAAATCGGCGAGCGGCGTTTGGGCGTCGCGCGCGGCGAACTCGCCGGCGGCGGCGAGGAAATTCTTCGGCGACTTTTCAACCTGTTCCGCGAGCCAGCGCCAGCCGAGGCCGTCCACCGTCTCGGCGGGGATGATTTTGTTCAATGATTGCAGGGCAAACGCGGCCTGCGCGCGGGCGCGCCGGTAGGCGTCTCCGGCCAGGCCGGCGGGCTTCAGGTCGGGAGCCAGGCAAAAAACCGCGCCGGGCGCGAGCGAGAACACGCTTTCGGCCTGGGTCGCGGAAACTTTTGGAAGCGGCTGGTCAAGCAAATCAATTTGATAATGCGCGGCGGGGATTTTCTGGTGGGATAAAATGATGCCGCGCGGCTTTTCCACATCGGTGTTGACGAGAACCAGGACGGAATCCCTGCCTTCCGCCGATTCACGGAGCAGGGCATAGACGGGAGATTCGGGCGCGCTCAGGCGCGTCAGTTTCGCGCCGTCGAAGAAGCACGGATGGTCGGCGATGAGCCGGTTCAACTGCGCCAGTTCGGCGACGATGTTTTCGGCGGCGTCCCAGTTCAGGCCGGTGTTGCCGTGGACTTTTATTTTTTCGGCGGCGAGCCATTCCACGCCGCAGGTGAAGCCGAAGCCCCCGCTCGGGCTGGTGAGC
>Ga0316226_1001139_pt1 | contig 30572 bp, 31 predicted proteins | sample TBH18017metaG_FD_206009 | JGI IMG/M metagenome (GOLD analysis project Ga0316226, IMG submission 206009) | Freshwater microbial communities from Trout Bog Lake, Wisconsin, USA - TBH18017 | ecosystem: Environmental > Aquatic > Freshwater > Lake > Hypolimnion/Profundal zone | place: USA: Wisconsin...
TCGTCGGTGTGGACCTCCGTCGCCCGCCCATGCACGAAGCGCACGCCGAACTCGTCGTAGACAGGGCGCAGCGGGAACCGGGTCTTGCGCAGCTCCATGCGGCCGACGCCGACCCACACCCAAGCCGGAATGTAGGAAAAGTCCTCGAGCCGGTTGACCACGGTGATCTCGTGGCCGGCGCCGAGGGCGTCGCCGAGGTAGAGCGCGGCGGTGTGCCCGGCAAAGCCCGCGCCGATGATCGCGATCCTGGCCACTCCTGCCTCCCGTCGCCGTGGCTTGCCGGGCAAGTCGTCCGGCTCCTTCCCTTCGGCAGAGATGCTCCCCGCGGACGCCGCGGGGCAAGCTCATGGTCTCATACCCTCGAGGACGCCAAATGACAACGGCGTTTGCCCGCCGGCAGCGGCATCAACTGTGCGCGTCGTGGCGAGAACGACGACGGGCCGCCTCTCGGCGGCCCGTCGGGATGAGCTGATGTGGCGCGGCGCGCTAGCGCTTGCTGAACTGCGGCTTCTTGCGTGCCTTGTGGAAGCCGGCCTTCTTGCGCTCGACCTTACGGTCGTCGCGGGTGAGGAAGCCGGCGCGCTTGAGTGGCGTGCGCAGGTTCTCGTCCGCCTCGCAGAGGGCGCGGGCGATGCCGTGGCGCACGGCCCCGGCCTGCGCCGAGATGCCGCCGCCGTGCACGTTGACCTTGACGTCGAACTTGCCGCCGGTGTGCGTGGTCTCGAAGGGCATCTGAGCGATGGTCTCGAGGACCTTGCGGCCGAAGTAGGCGTCGATGGCGCGGTCGTTGACGACGACCGTGCCGACGCCCGGGGTGAGCGTGACGCGGGCAACGCTGGTCTTGCGTTTGCCGGTCGCGCGATAGGTCACTGCATCAGGCACGCCTTACTCCTTGATCTCGAGCACTTCGGGCTTCTGCGCCTCGTGCGGATGCTCGGTACCGGCGAAGATCTTGAGCTTGCGGAGCTGCGCCCGGCCGAGCTTGTTGTGCGGCAGCATGCCGCGCACGGCGTGCCGGATGATCTCCTCGGGGCGGCGAGCCAGAAGCTTGGCGTAGGACTCGCTCTTGATGCCGCCCGGATAGCCCGAGTGGTGGTAGTACATCTTCTGCTCGGGCTTGTTGCCCGTGACGACGATCTTCTCGGCATTGATGACCACGACGAAATCGCCGGTGTCGATGTTGGGGGTGTAGATGGCCTTGCGCTTGCCGCGCAGGCAGTCCGCGACCACCGTGGAGAGACGGCCGAGCGTATGGCCCGTCGCGTCGACGACGTACCACTTCTTCTCGATGGTGGAGGGTTTGGCGACGTAAGTCTTCATGGGCTCACTTGGTTCGCTGGCAGAAGCGCGCCCCTTGCGGGCGCGCGAAAGGGGACTATAGCCAATCGCGGCGGGCGATGCAAGACGAGGCCGTCGGCCGGGGAGTGCGGTCGCGGGCCGCCGGGGCCTCCTGGGGCCGGCCTGCGGCGCCCGACCTACGTCAGCCGCCGCAGCCTGATCTCGTCGCCGGGCTCGAGGCCGAGGACCTCGGCCGCCGACCCGGCGTTGACGGCCACGGCGGCCTGCCCGTAGCTGTCGATGAGGATCACGATGTCGCTCGGCCGCACGCTCGCGAACGTGCGCGCCACGCGCGCCAGGTAGCGTTCGCCGCCGGTGAGCAGCTCGACGTCCTCGCCGAGCTTGGCGGCCTCCAAACGCCGGGCGTCGAGGTTGAGTGCCACGTTGCCGAAGCGGTCGACGAGAACGGCCGTCGCCGTGAGCCCGTCGCGATGCCGTCGCGGCTCCGGCAGCTCGGTGCGCGTGAGCCCGCCGGCGTCGACGGGGATGCCGACGACGTTCAGCGCCAGGCCGGCGGCGAGGCGCGCCGCGACCGGCGCGAAGATGTCGCGCCCGTGGAAAGTGGCGGAGAGCGGCGCCAGCCACAGCTCCTGGTTGGTGAGCAGGTACGCCTCGACGATGCCGCCGTCGGCCTCGGCCGCCAGCGTGAGGAGGCCGTTGTCCGGGCCCACGAAGAGACGGTCGCCGGCGCTGCGCAGCGCGACCGGCCGGCGCGGGCCGCCGACGCCGGGGTCCACCACCGTGAGGTGAACGGCATGGTCGGGCATGTAGGTCAGCGTGTTGCGCAGCACGAGCGCGCCGGCGAGGACGTCGCGCTGGGGCAGGCCGTGCGTCACATCGATGACGCGCGCGTCCGGCGCGACACGCGCGATCACGGCGCGGCAGACGCCGGCGAAGTCGTCGGCGTACCCATAGTCGCTGGCGAAGCAGATCGGACGGTCCATGGCAGCAACCTACGCCGGCGGGCGCGAGGGCGCAACGTCGGCGCGCAGGTAGCGACGGACCGCCACGAGGGCCCAGACCGCCTCCACGACGCCGAACGGCCAGGCGCCGGAGAGGAAACCGTAGGCGCTCGACAGCAGACAGCCGGCGGCGAACGCGAGGATGAACCCCCGGCCGCGGCGTTCAAGCGCGTACATGACCATCATGAAGGTGACCGCGATGACGCCGTAGATGGTGACCGCGCTCATCGGCCGGCGACTCCACGCATCGCCGTCAGCCGGCGGCGCGGGCATCGGCCGCGATCGCCGCGACCAGACCCGCGCCGGTGTGCTCCGCCGCCTCGACCGCCACCGGCAGGCCCAGCTCGAGCAGGACCTCGCTCGTAGCGGGCCCGATCGAACAGAGCCGGGCGCCGGCGAGGCGCTCGGCGAGTGGCCGCCGGCCGCGGCCCTCCGGCATCAGCGCGACGAACTGCCGCGCGGTGCTGCCGGAGGTGAAGGTGATGTACGCGGCGGCCTCGACGCGCGCCGCCGGCACGGGCAGGCGCGCGGCCGCGACCGTGTCGTAGACCGGGAGCACGTCGACGCGCGCTCCCTGGGCGCGGAGCATGTCCGGCAGGACCTCTCGCGCCTCGCGGGCGCGCGGCAGGAGCACGCGGATGCCGGCCGGCGCCACGCCGCTGCGCGCCAGCGCCTCCAGAAGGCCCTCCGCGATGGCGTCGTCGGCCACGATGTCGCAGACGACTCCGTGAGCCTCGAGCGCCGCCTCCGTGGCCGGCCCGATCGCGGCCACGCGGGCACCGCCGAGCGCCGTCACCGGCAGCCCGAGCTCCGCAAGAAGACCGAGGAAGACATCGACGCCGCTGGCGCTCGTGAACAGGACCAGCTGGTACTCCGGCAGCTCGTTGAGCACGATGCGGACGATCTCGTCGTCGAGCGCGCGCGGCACGATGCGTATGGTCGGCGCGAGGACCACGTCGGCGCCGAGCGCGGTGAGCGGATCACCGAGCGACGCGGCCTGCTCCGCCGGACGGGTGACGACCACGGTCTTCCCGGCCAGCGGGCGATCCTGCCCGCGCGCGGGCGACGCAGCCGCGGCCGCCTCCGTCATCGGCCGCGGACCTCCGCGAGGATGCGGCCCGCCCCCCGGCCGAGCAGCTCGTCTGCGAGCGCCGTCCCGAGCGCCTCCGGCGCCTCGGCGGGCCCGGTCTTCTCGCCGCGGAGCGCGTCGGCGCCGTCGAGCGAGCCGACGTAGGCGCGCAGCCGCAGCCGGCGCGCGCCCGGTGCGCCCGGCACCGCGGTCAGTTCGGCGTGGCCGGCGATCGGCACCTGGCAGCCGCCCTCGAGCGAGCGCATCAGGGCGCGCTCGGCTTGCACGGCGACGCTGGTCGGCTCGTGGATGAGCGGGACGACCAGCGCCTGGATGCGCGCATCGCCGGCTCGCGCCTCGATGGCGAGGGAGCCCTGCCCGACCGCCGGCAGCATCTGCTCGAACGAGAAGGCGAACGCGGCCAGCTCCGGCTGCCCGAGCCGCACCAGGCCGGCGGCCGCGAGGATCGTGCCGGCCATGCCCTGCTCGTCGAGCTTGCGCAGGCGCGTCTGTACGTTGCCGCGGATATCGACGAGGTCGAGGTCAGGGCGCAGCGCCAGCAGCTGCGAGCGGCGCCGCAGGCTCGAGGTCCCGACGACGGCGCCCTCGGGGATGTGCGCAACGCCGCCCGGCCGCGCGCCGCCGCCGGCCACGAACGCGTCGCGCACGTCCTCGCGCGCCGTGAACGCGACCAGCTCGAGGCCGTCCGGGATCGTCGTCGGCATGTCCTTGGCGGAGTGCACGCTCAGGTCGGTGCGGCCCTCGAGCATCGCCGTCTCGAGCTCCTTGGTGAACAGTCCTTTGTCGCCGATCTTGGCGAGCGGCGCGTCGAGCAGCTTGTCGCCCTTGGTCTGGATCACGACGATCTCGACCTCGAGACCCGGGTGCAGGCGCTGAAGTCCGTCGCGCACCAGCTCACTCTGGATGAGCGCGAGCTTGCTGCCGCGGGTGCCTATGCGCACCACGTCCGTCATGCGTCCTCCGTCCCGGTGCCGCGCAGCTCGTGCACGGTGGCTCCGGCTTCCTCCGCATCGCGCGGCTCGGCCGTCTCGCGCGCGTCCGCCGGCTCGTGCGGCTTCGGTCCATCGGCCGTACCGTCGTCTGCCGGGAGCCGGTCCGGGGCGCCCTCAGCCGGCGCGTCGCCGTTCCCGCTGAGGTCGAAAAGGGTGCGCACGGCGTCGACGTAGAGGTAGCACTCGTCCCGGCCGGCCGCCTCCTTCATCTTCACGGTCGGCATGTGCAGGATCTTGTTGACGATGCTCGTGGTGAGCATCTCCACCTGCGCGCGCTGCTCGTCGGTCAGGTCGCTGAGCTTGGCGCCCAGGCGCTCCAGCTCCGAACGGCGGATCTGCTCCACCGTCTCGCGCAGGCTGGCGATCGTGGGCACGACCTCGAGGCTGCGCAGCCAGTCGTTGACGCTCGCCAGCTCCTCCCCGACGATGCGCTCGGCGTGATGCGCTTCCTTCTCGCGCTCGCCGCGGTTCTGGTCCACGACGTGCTGCAGGTCGTCGATGTCGTAGAGGTAGGCGTTGCGCACGCGGTTGATGTCCGGGTCGAGGTCGCGCGGCACGGCGATGTCGATGAAGAAGATGGGCCGGTGGTGGCGATGCTTGAGGGCGCGCTCGACCAGCTCGCGCGTGACCACGTAGTCCGGCGCCGAGGTGGAGCTGATCACGATGTCGGCGGCCGCCAGGTGCCCTTCGAGGTCCGCGAAGGGCACGGCGCGGCCGCTCACCGCGCGCGCCAGCTCCTCCGCCGCCGCAAACGTGCGGTTGGTCACCAGGATCTCCTCGATGCCATGCGCCCTGAGGTGCGTCGCCGTAAGCTCGCTGGTCCCGCCGGCGCCGATGATGAGCGCGGTGTGGCCGCGGAGCTTGCCGAACACCTGCAGGGCGAGCTCGACGGCCGCGGAGCTGACGCTCACCGGGCGCTCGCCGATGGCGGTCTCGGTGCGCACGCGCTTGCCCACCTCGAGCGCGTGGCGGAAGAGGCGGTTGAAGACGACGCTGGTGCAACCGCCTTCGCACGCCCGCTGGTAGGCGGCCTTCATCTGCGCCACGATCTGCGCCTCGCCGACGACCATCGAGTCGAGGCTGGCGGTGACGCGGAAGAGGTGCGCGATGGCGCCGTCGCCGGAGTAGCTGTACAGGCTCGGCTCGAGCTCGCCGACCGCGACCCCCGCGTGTCGCGCGAGGCGCTCCACCGCCGCCTGGCGCGCCGCCAGCGAGTCGCCGGCATAGAGATAGAGCTCGGTGCGGTTGCAGGTGCTCAGGGCGACGCACTCGCAAGCCGCACCGCCGTCCACGAGCTCGCGCGCCACGCGCAACGTCTCCTCCTCGCTCAGCGTCAGGCGCTCGCGCAGGTCGAGCGGGGCGGTCTTGTGCGAGATGCCGGTGACGACGACGAGCAAGCCGTCAGCCCCCGTAGGTGTGGAAGCTGCTGAGGTACGGGACGGCGGCGAAGCGGATCACGAGCAGCACGATGAGCCCGGAGACGGCGAGCCAGGCGATGCGGCTGCCCACCCAGTCGGCGCGCACCCGCCCCCAGAGCAGCGCCGCGTAGATCACCCACGCGCCGACCGACAGCAGCGGCAGAGGGTCGGTCCACCAGTGCGGCACGCCGAAGGTCTCGGCGCGGATGACGCCGGCGAGCATGCCGGCGGTGAGGAACGGGAGGCCGAGGAGCGTCGCGTGGTACACGAGCTTCTCCAGCGCTCCGAGCGACGGCAGCCTGCCGAGGACACCGCCGGCCTTGCGCCGGCGCAACAGCCACTCCTCGATGAGGTAGATGAGCGCGGCGCCGCCGGCCACGTAGAAGCATCCGATAGCCGCGAGCATCACGATCACATGCAGGACGACGATGTCGCTGCGCAGCGCCGGGACGAGGCCCTCCGGCGGCTGGTAGGCGACCCAGGCGAGCGTGAGCAGCACGAGGACGACCGGCAGCACGTAGAGGCCCACGGCGCGGATCCTGGTGAACGACTCGAGCACGTGCCAGACGAGGGCGATCGACCACGAGACCATCACCAGCGACTCGTAGGTGCCGACGAACGGCACGTGCCCGGCGCTGAAGCCGCGCAGCACGATCGCCAGGGTCTGGAACACGAGGCCGAAGGCCGCGACCACGAGCCCGACGCGGGTGAGCGTCGGGCTCTTGGTGAGGAACTGGACCACGAACAACGCGAACGCGCCCGCGTACAGAAGATAGGCGATCCAGAGGAGTATGACGGACGCGTGCGCCACGTGGTCCGCGCTGCTCGCCGCTAGGGCCGGGCCGGCCGGCGGCTCAGTCGCCGCTCTCGCCGGCCGCCGGCTGGCGGCGCTGGACTTCCTGCTCCAGCAGTTCCACGTCGCGCTTGAGGGTGTTCACCCGGCGCGCGCTCATGAAGTAGTAGATCACCAGCACCGCGAGGATGATGGCGTAGGCGGCGGCGACGAACTTGGCGCCTTCTGCGATGGTCATCGGGTCAGCCTCCGATCGAGTGCTTGAGATCGGCCACGCGATCCCGCAGTTCCTCGACGACGAGGTCCCTGCGGATGAGCGCGACCAGGAGAAGGGTCATGCCGATCATGCTGATGAAGAACGGGAAGAACATGCTGCCCGGCATGCCGGTGCCGCTGGCGGTGATCACGGTGGGGTGCATGCCGGCGGGCAGAAAGCGCGTGGCGAAGAACGTGATCGGCACATCGATGAACGCGATGATCGCGAAAACCGCCGCGAAGGTGGCGCGCCGCTGCTCCTCTTCCACGACCGATCGCAGCACGAAGTACGCGGTGTAGAGGAAGCAGACCAGCAGGAACGTGGTGAGCCGCGGCTCCCAGTCCCACCAGGTGCCCCACGCTGCCTTGCCCCAGATCATGCCGGTCGCCATCACGAGGATGCTGAAGAGCAGGCCGAGGCGGATCGAGACGACGCCGAGGCGGTCCCACTTGTCGTTCTGCGAGCGCAGATACATGATCGCGGCCACGAACGAGATGCCGAAGGCGAGCAGGGCCGTCTCGGCGATCGGCGCGTGGTAGTAGAAGATCTTCTGGCTGTAGCCCATCGTCGAAGCATCTATGGGCGAGTAGAGAAAGGCGAGCAGCAGCCCCGTGACGAGCAGGACTCCGGCCGCCGCGAACAGGACGGGCGCGCTCACAAGCTTCTTCACGCTCACTCTCCTATCGCGAAGTCGTAGGTGCCGTACGCCGCGACCATGAACACGGCGTCGAAGCCTAGCAGGAACAAGAGACGCGTAGCCGTTGCGCCGAAGCTGGCGCCGGTCGCGAAGATGGTCGTCGTGGCCGCCGTGGCGGCGATGAGCAGCGGCACGATCAGCGGCAGGAAGATGATCGGCAGCAGCAGGTCGCGCGAGCGCGTGTTCATGCTGATCGTGGCCAGCAGCGTCCCCAGGGCGCAGATGCCCATGTCGGCGAGCAGCAGAACGACGACGAAGAGGACGATGTCGGCGCCGTAGCCGCGCTGCACGAAGAACAGCGTGAAGACCGGGACGGCGACCACCTGGATGATGAGCAGGAAGATCAGGTTCCCCGCCGTCTTGGCGAAGAAGATCGTCACGCGGTCCACAGGGCACAGCAGAAGGCCGTCGAGGCAGCGCTCGTCCTTCTCCTGGGCAAAGGAGCGGTTGAGGCCGAGGAGCATCGCGAAGATGAACGTCACCCAGAGCATGCCGCCGGTGAAGTAGGTGAGGTCCACGTCCTCCTTGACGGCGAAGGCGTAGTGGAAGATCACCATCGCCAGCAGCACGAAGAGGATCATGCTGATGATCATCTCGCGCGTGCGCAGCTCGCGGATGAGGTCCTTGCGCAGGATGGCCATGAACTGGCGCCAGCCGCTCACAGAACGCTCCCCTCCTGGACGTGCTCGCGGTACACCGCGACGAAGGCGTCGGGGTCGACGCCGGCCGCATGCTCGTAGGCGATGCGGCCGTTCTCGATGATCATCAGCCGGGAGCCCCACTCAAGGCCCTTGGCGATGTTGTGCGTGACCATCACGAAGGTGTGCTCGTCGCGGATCTCCGCAAGCAGGCCGTCGAGGATGTCGACGGCGCGCGGGTCGAGACCGGAGTGGGGCTCGTCGAGCAACAGCACGCGCGGCCGGTGCAGGATCGCGCGCGCGATCGCGAGGCGCTGGCGCATGCCCTTGCTGTAGGTGCGCACGACGTCGTAGCGCCGGTGGCTGAGCTCGAGCCGGTCCAGCAGTTCGTCGATGCGCGCGTCGCGGTCCTCGATACCGTACATGTCGCCGTAGAAGCGCAGGTTCTCCTGCGCGGTGAGGTCGAGGTAGAGCATCGGGTTGTGCGAGATCAGGCCGATCGTGCGGCGCACCGGCATGGGGTCCTCGCGCACGTCGTGGCCGGCCACGGAGACCTTGCCCGCCCCGGGCGTGAGCAGTGTGGCGAGCACGCGCAGCGTCGTCGTCTTGCCGGCGCCGTTGGGGCCGAAGATGCTCAGGAAGCCTCCGCGCTCCAGGCCGAACGACAGTCCCTTGAGCACCTCGCGGCGGCCGAACGTCTTGCGCAGGCCTTCGACCTCGATCTCGAGCGGCATCGGGCCTCCGTCAGGCGGACGCGCGGCCGAGGCCGTCGTCTGCGTCCGCATCGGCGGCCACGACCTCGCGCGCCTCCTGCTCCTTGCGGCGGCCCTTGGGCCACAGCGAGACGGCCGCGCCGACGCAGAGCATGATCGCGCCGAGCCAAACGAAACGGATGAGCGGGAAGACGACCATGCGCAGCGCGATCGTCGAGGAGGTCTTGTCGAAGGGCGCGTCGGCGACCACGAACAGGTCCTGCTTCCAGCCGCCGAGGATGACCGCGCGCACGGCCGCACCGGCCACCGGATACACGTCGGTGCGCGGCTCCAGCACGCCGGCCGAGACGCCGCCCCGTGCCACATCGAAAGTGGCGATGGCGCGCGTCGACGACTGCGGGCCGGTGCCGTCGTGCATGCCCCTGTAGGTGAGCGTGTAGCCCTTGACCGACGCGGTCTGGCCGGGCTTGACCCTGAGGATCGTCGACTGTTCGACCCTGTAGACGTTCGATCCGATGAGGCCGGCCACGACCAGCACCATGCCGAAGTGCACGAAGTACGCGGCGGTGCGCGAGCGGCTGCCGGTGAAGGCGCGCCCCAGGCCGGACCAGAGGCTCCCGTCCGGTCCGGCGGCCATGCGCGCCGAGCGCAGGACGAACTGCACCACGGCGCCGGCGGCGAAGCCGCAGACGACGAGGCCGATCATGCCTTTCAGGCTGGAGCCGAAGCCGAGCGCCAGCCACAGCGGCACCGACACGACGGCGAAGACCGCCGGCAGGATGAGCAGCCGCAAGAGGGTCGTCCCCTCGGTCTTGCGCCAGGCGAGCAGCGGGCAGATGGCGATCAGCGCCAAGGTGACGACCCCGAGCGGCTGGGCGATGGCGTTGTAGGTCGACGGGCCGACGGTGCGGTTCATGGCCAGCGGCACGACCACGGTACCGAAGGCGACGGCCACGGCGAACAGCGTGAGCAGCAGGTCGGTGACGTAGTACATGAAGTCGCGCGAGAGCAGCGACTCGACTTCGTCGTGGCTCGCGAAACGGCGCCAGCGCCAGACCATGAGGCCCACCGTCACGGCGGCGATGGCGACGAGGAAGCTGGTGAGGATCACGACCAGCAGCTGGTTCTTCTCGAACGCGTGCACCGACTGGATGAGCCCGGTGCGCGTCGTCCACGTGGCGAGGATGGTGAAGAAGAAGGTCGCCGCAGCGAGGCCGAGCGCCCAGTGCTTGAAGATGCCGCGCGTGCGATACAGCGTGAACGAGTGCAGCAGCGCCGTGGCCGCGAGCCAGGGCACGAGGGAGGTGTTCTCGACAGGGTCCCAGCCCCAATAGCCGCCGAAGCTCAGCACCACGTAGGCCCACCAGGCGCCGAGGCCGATGCCGAGCGAGAGCGCCAGCCAGCCGAACACGGCCCACTTCTGCGACAGCTTGACCCACGTCTTGCCGGCGTCGCCGAGCAGCAGCGCGGAGATGGCGAAGGCGAACGGCACCGAGAGCCCCACGTAGCCGATGAACAGTGCCGGCGGATGTAGCACCATGGCCGGATGCAGCAGGAGCGGGTTGAGGCCGAACGGCTGCGTCCCCGGCACGGTCTTCTCGAACGGGCTCGAGGCCGCGTTGAACACCATGAGCGACGTGAACACGGCGCCGATGACGCAGAGGACCATGACGGCGCCGCCCACGAGGCGCTGCACTTTGCCGAGGTCCAGCAGCGCGATGATCACGGTCACGACCGCGATGAGCAGCAGCCAGAGGAGGAACGAGCCCTGCTGCCCGGCCCAGAACCCGGCGATGCGGTAGAAGGTCGAGAGGCTCGCGTCGGAGTTCTCGGTGACGTAGCCGAAGCTGAAGTCCTTCTTGAGGAACGCCTGCAGCAGCACGGCACTGGAGACCACGGTGGTGAGGAAGAACGCGTAGACGGCGTAGTAGCCGTTGCGGATCAGATCCTTGCGGTCCCAGCGCGTGCCGAGCGCCAAGAAGAGAATGCTCGCCAATGAGAAGACGAGCGCAAGGGTGAGTGAGAGTCTTCCGAGGACTAGCACAGACGCGGCCTCACTGCGTCGCCGTCGGCGGCGTGGTGGCCTGCGCCTTGTACTTGCTTGGGCACTTGGTCTGCAGCTGGTCGGCGGTGATCGTCTGATCGCCCGAGGCATAGGTGCCCACGACGACGACGTCCACGCCGCTGTTGAACGTGTTGGGCATCTGGCCCGCGTACGTCACCTTGACGGTGCTCTTCTTGCCGGTGAGATCTTGCATCGTGAAGTGGACGCCGCTGGTGTCGCGCGTGACGGTGCCGTTGAGCACCAGACCGCCGACCTTCACGTTCTTGCCGTTGTACTGACCCGCGGCAAGATCCGAGACCTGGCGATAGTAGGCGCCCTGTCGCTGCACGAGAAAGACGACGCCGACGACGAACACGACGACGATGAAGCCAGTAGCGACGAGCAGTCGGGTGCGGGACTTCTTGTTCAAGGCGATACCCCCGGCGGTTCATTCGAGCGGTGTCGTGAAGTGTAGCGCACGAACGGCCGCTTGGCCATTTGCACTGTCGCAAGGATGATTAAGGCTTGTGAAGGCGGACGCGCGGCCTCGATGCCCTCCGCGCAGTCTTATTGCGAACCATTTGCAGGTACGATACCGTCGCGCCATGCATCACGCACGCGCGACGCTCAAAGAGCAGGGATATCGCCTCACGCCGCAGCGGACGGCCGTGTGGGAGACGTTGCGCGGCGCCGGCGGCCACATGACCGCCGAGGAGGTCGCCGGCGCGACCCGCCTGCGCCTCCCCGGGATCGACACGTCGACGGTGTACCGCACGCTCGAGCTCCTCGTGGGCCTCGATCTCGTGACCGAGACAAAGCTCGGGTCGGCGCGCAGCTACTTCGAGGTCTCTCCCGATCCGGGCCACCACCACTTCGTCTGCGAACGCTGCGGCGCCGTGGGCCATTTCGGCGACGAGCTCTTCGCACCGCTGTACCAGGCGCTCGAGGCCGGCGACGGATTCACGCCGACACGCGCCCGCGCGACCGTGTTCGGCGTCTGCCGGAAGTGCCGGGACGGCGCCGGCGGGCCTGAGGAACCGCCGGCGGACGGCGCAGCTGAGAAGTCGCCGGCGGACGGCGGCCCGGCGTCAAGGCCCGCGAACGACGAGGCGCCGGCGGCGCGGCCGGCAGGCCCAACCGCCCCGGTGCACGGCCGGCGCTAGCGGACTGCCGTGCACATCCCCGACGGATACCTCGGGCCGGAGACGGTCGCCGCCGGCTGGGCCGCCTGCACGCCCGCCTGGTACTGGGCCAGCCGGCGGGCGCGGGACACGCTCAGCGAGCCCAAGGCGGTGCCGATGCTGGCGGCCAGCGCCGCCTTCAGCTTCCTGATCATGATGCTCAACGTCCCGGTGCTCGGGGGGACCACCGCCCACGCCGTGGGAGCGGTGCTGATCGCCGTCATCGCCGGGCCGGAGATCGCGATCCTCGCGGTGAGCGCCGCGCTGGTCATCCAGGCGCTGCTGTTCGCCGACGGAGGCGTGCTCGCGCTCGGCGTCAACTGCTTCAACATGGCCGTCGTGATGCCGCTCGTCGGGTATGCCGTGTACCGCCTGGCCGCCGGCGCGGCTCCGCTCCGCGCCCCGCGGCGCCTCGTCGCCGCGGGAGTGGCTTCGTACACCGGCATCGTCGCCGCCGCCACGATGGCCGGAGTCGAGCTCGGCCTGCAGCCGGTACTGCACTCGGTGAACGGCGTCGCGCAGTACGCCCCCTACGGCCTCAAGATCACACTGCCAGCGATGCTGGCCGCGCACCTGCTCGTCGCCGGCCCCGTCGAGGCGGCGTTCACCGTCGGCGTCTTCGCGTTTCTTGCGCGCACGAGCCCGGAGCTGTTCAAGGCGTCTGATCGCGACGGGGTCCAGGCGCGCTGGCTGTGGGCCATCGTCGGCGTCCTCGTCCTGGCCGTGCCGCTGGGGCTGATCGCCACGGGCACGGCCTGGGGCGAGTGGGGGGCGGCCCAGCTGCGGCAGAAGCTCGGCTACGTCCCCAGCGGATTCGCACGGTTCGGCGACTGGTGGAAGGGCCTGCTGCCCGGCTACGCCTTGCCCGGAGGCAGCGGCGGCGCCCTCGCCGTAGCCGCGTACGTGCTCTCCGCGGTCCTCGGTGTCGCGGCGCTTGCAGGCGCAGCCTGGCTCATCGTGCGCCTCCTGCGGCGCCGCCAGCCATCGGGCTGAGCACGGCAGGAAAAGCGCGGCGGCACGGCGTAGCTAGCAGCATGCCGATCGACAAGCGCCGCGAGAGCAGGGTCATCGCCGTCATCTTCGCGGACGTGGTCGAGGACGCCGCCGACGTGGGCGAACGTCTCAAGCCCGCCCTCGAACAGATCAACCATCTCTTCGCGCCCGCCCTGGCGGAGCCGTTCGCGCTGGCGGGTGCGACGCGCGTGGACGGCGCCCTCTCCGACCCGGCCCAGGCGCCTCTCTGCATCAGCGTGCTGCGTGAGTTCATCGCGCCGACTCAACTCCGCGTCGGCGTCGGCGTCGGTGTCGTCGAGTACCTGCGCCATGCCTCTCCGGGCCGCGACGCCTACGCCCTGGCGCGCACCGCGCTGCAGCTGGCGGCGCGCGACGGCGGCCTGAGCCGCTACCTGGGCACCGGCGAAGCCGGAGACGTCCTGCTCGGCGCCCTCTGCCGCCTCGTGGACCCGCTCATCCGGGCGCGCACCCTGAAGCAGTGGGAGGCGATCGCCGCCTATCGCGAGCTCGGGCATCAGCGCGAGGTCGCGCAGAGACTGGGCGTGACCCGGCAGAGCGTGGGCGACCGGCTGTCGGCCGGCCACCGCCGCGCGGTCGAAGAGGCCGATGCGGCGATCGCGACCTATCTGAGCTACATCCGCCGGCAGCGTTCGGCGCCCTGACGGGAGCGGAGCGGCCGCCGGCGGCCGCGGCGAGAGACGGCGTCAGCCGCCGGCGCCGGGCGCCGGGACGGCACAGTCGCCGCCCAGGTCCAGCAGTTTCTCCACCGCGTGCGGCAGCGCCGGCGCGATCATCGCGAACTGCTCGCGGCAGGCGCGCGGGCTCCCCGGCATGTTGACGATCAGCGTCTTGCCGCGGATACCGCTCACGGCCCGCGAGATCATCGCGTGCGGCGTCTTGGCCAGCGAGCCGGCGCGCATCGCCTCCGCGAAGCCCGGCGCCTGACGGTCAAGCACCGCGAGCGTCGCCTCGGGCGTGATGTCGCGAGTGGTCATGCCGGTGCCCCCGGTGGTCAGGATCAGGTTCACCTGCGTCTCGTCCGCCCAGCGGCGCAGCTCGGCCGCGATCTGGTCGGCTTCGTCGGGCACGATGGCGCGCTCCACGGCCGAGGCGCCGAGCTCGTGCAACGCCTCCGCGAGCGCGTCGCCGCTGGTGTCCTCGCGCTCGCCGCGCGAGCCCTTGTCGCTGACCGTGAGCACGGCGCCGTGGATCAGGCTGCGCTTCTCGAGGCGGATCTCGTCGCCGGCCTTCACGTCGCCGCCCTCCAGGACGCGCACGAAGATCCCCTCGCGCGGCATCACGCAGTCGCCGGCCTGGTGGAAGATCGCGCAGCGGTCATGGCAGACCTTGCCGATCTGCGTGACCTCGAGGAGCGTGCCCGCGACGCGCATGCGGGCGCCGACCGGCAACTCGTAGACGACGATCCCCTCGGTGGTGAGGTTCTCGCCGAAGGCTCCGGGATCGACGCTCGGGCAGGCCGGCTTCATCTTCTCGATGCTCTCGTCGGCGAGCAGGCTGACCTGGCGGTGCCAGGGGCCGGCGTGCGCGTCGCCTTCGACGCCGTGCTCCACCACGAGCGTGACACTGGCCACGGGCTGCTTGCGCACGCCCTTCTCGGCGGCGACGTTGACCGAGACGACGCGGCCGTCCGGGGCGGCGCTCACGCGCCTTCCTCCGCCGCGCCGCCGTCGACCTCTGCGCCCGTCGCCGCGCCGCCCGCCTGCTCATCGCGGCGCCACGTCCCGCTGCGGCCGCCACTCTTCTCCAGCAGTCGCACGCCGCTGACCTCCATGCCGCGGTCGATCGCCTTGCACATGTCGTAGACCGTGAGCGCGGCGACCGACGCCGCGACCAGCGCCTCCATCTCCACGCCGGTGCGCCCGCACAGGCGCGCCTCCGTGGTCACGCGCAGGCCCGGCAGCGCGTGGTCCGCCTCCAGCTCGACGCTCACCGCAGTCAGGTTGAGCTGGTGGCACAACGGGATGAGCTCGTGCGTGCGCTTGGCCGCCATGATGCCGGCGAGGCGCGCGACCGCGATGACGTCGCCCTTGGGCACGGCTTCGTCCTCGATGACGGCAAGCGTCTCCGCCGCCATGCGCACCGTCGCCTCGGCGCGCGCGACGCGCTCGGTCTCGTCCTTCCCACCGACGTCCACCATGCGCGCGCGGCCGCGCTCGTCGATGTGACTCAGTCCGGTCATCTTCCCAGCCCCCTGATCGTGCCCTCAGGCCGCCTTCTCATCGACTCAGCCGCCGATCTCCGACATGGCGCGGTCGTTGGCCAGCATCTCGCGGCAGCGGTCGTAGCTCTTGCCCGACACAGCCTTGAGGATCGCGGCGCGCAGCGCCACGGGCTCCGCGATCAAGGGCCGGACTGCGACCTCCTCGCCGGAGAAGAGACAGGTGCGCAGGCGCCCGTCGCAGGTGAGGCGCAGGCGGTTGCAGTCCTCGCAGAAGTGCTCGCTCACTCCGGCGATGAAGCCGACCGTGCCGAGCGCGCCGGGCACGTGCCAGTACTCCGCCGGCCCGTGGCCGTAGGGACCTTCGTGCGGCACGAGGTCGTAGCGATCTTTGAGCCGGCCGAGGACCTCGGGGGCCGGCACCATGTGTCCCTGGTCGCCGAGCCGGCGGTCGAGCGGCATGAACTCGATGAACCGCACGTGCACCTCGCGCTCGCGCGTGAGCGCGACGAAGGCGTCGAGCTCGTCCTCGATGCCCTCGAGCAGGAGCGCGTTGACCTTGACCGGCGCGAAGCCGGCGGCGAAGGCCGCGTCGAGACCGGCGAGCGCCGCGGCGAGCTCGCCGCCACGGGTCAGCCGCGCGAAGCGCGCCGCGTTCAGGCTGTCGAGGCTGATGTTGACGCGGCGCAGCCCGGCGCGGCGCAGGTCCACCGCGTAGCGCGGCAGCAGGATGCCGTTGGTGGTCAGCGAGATGTCCTGGATCCCGCTTGTGCGCGAAAGCATGCCCACGAAGTCGGCGCAGCCGAGCCGCGCCAGCGGCTCCCCGCCGGTGATGCGCACTTTGCTGATGCCGCAGCCCGTGGCGACGCGCGCGAAAGCGGCCAGCTCCTCGTAGCTGAGGATGTCGTCGTGTGTGCGGGCCGGCACGCCTTCGGGCGGCATGCAGTAGGTGCAGCGCAGGTTGCAGCGATCGGTGATCGAGAGGCGCAGGTAGTCGACCCTGCCCTGGGTCTTGCCGGGTTCGGTGCTCAAACGGCGGATCCCTCGGACGGACGGCGAATGCCGCCGGACGATGTTGCTCAGGCGCACCCAGTGTACAGCCGCCGTTGTGGGGGGACATAGCGGGCGGCCCGGCAGGGCCCGCTCGCGCCACGATCGTCGGGACGGGATGCGCCCGCCTCAGCCTGGCGGCAGCACGTGGACGGCGCCGGCCGGCACGCCGACGTCGACCGCGGCGCCGAGCGTCAGGCCCAGGGCGTCGGCGTCGCGCGCGGGGAGCAGGGCGTCGAGCGCATCCGGGACCTCCACGCGGATCAGGACGAAGCCGCCCTGCAGCGACAGGCCTACGACATTCCCCGGAAGGACGGTGACATCGTCGAGGCCGGCTGCGGCAGCCGGCGGTCGTGCCCTCCAGAGGCGCACGTCCTCGGGGCGCACGACGAGGTCGGCCGGGCCGGCCGGGATGTCGTGCGCGATGCGCAGCGCGGCGCCGCCGGGGAGATGGACGAGGCGCGCGTCGCTCGCGTCGCGCACGCCGTGCAGCACGTTGCGCGCGCCGACGAAGCGCGCCACCGCCTCGTCGGCCGGCGCCATCAGGATCTTGCGGGGCGGCCCGGTCTGAAGCAGCCGGCCGCCGACGAGCACCGCGCACGTGTCGGCCAGCGCGGAGGCCTCCGCGCGGTCGTGGGTCACGTGCAGCACGCTCAGACCCTGCTCGTGACTCACGCGGCGCAGCAGTTCCTGCAGGCCCTCGCGCGCCTCCGCATCGACCGCACTCAGCGGCTCGTCGAGGAGCAGCGCCCGCGGCCGGGCGGCGAGCGCGCGGGCGACGGCCACGCGCTGGCGCTCGCCGCCGGAGAGCGTCGCCGGCTTGCGCTTCAGCAGGGCCGTCGCGCCGACCGCATCGGCGAGCCGCTCCACCTCGGCGGCGCGGGCGGCGCGCCCCGCGACGCCGGCGCGCCGCAGCCCGTAGGCCACGTTGCCGGCGACGGAGAGGTGCGGGAAGAGAAGGCCGTCCTGGAAGACAAGCCCCACGTGGCGCTTCTCGGGCGTGAGCGCCGTCACGTCCTCATCATCGACGCGGATCGCACCAGCGGCCACGCGACGCACACCGGCGACGGCCTCGAGCACCAGCGACTTGCCGGCGCCGCTCGGCCCGAGCAGCACGCCGTACTCGCCATCCTGCACTTCCAGGTCGACCGGACCCACGCGGAACCCGCCGGCCTGGATCTCGATCCCGCTCAGCCCGATCATGCGGCGAGCCCCGTCATGCCACGGGCTCGATCCATGCACCGAGCCCGATCACGCCGCGTCCTTGCGCGAGCGGCGGCGCGGCAGCAGCAGCGTACGCAGCCCGACGAAGACGACGAACGCCACGATCACGATCAGCACCGCGGGCGGCTGCGCCGCGCGGAGCCCGAAGCCCTCGAAGCGCTCGTAGGTCAGCACCGAGATCACCTTGGGGTTGTAGGCGAGGATCACGACGGCCCCGAACTCGCTGATGCCTCTCCCCCACATCAGCACCCCTCCGGCGAGCACACCGCGCCACGCCTGCGGGAAGGTGACGCGCGCAAAGGCGCCTCCCGGCGATGACCCGAGCGTGCGGGCCACGTGCTCGTAGCGCGGGTCGACCATCGCGAACGCCTCGCGCGCGGTGTCCACGAGGAACGGCAAGCTGACGAAGAGCATCGCCAGCACGATCCCGGCGACCGTCTCGGTGAAGGTGATGCCCAGCGGGGCGAGGACGCGGCCTACGACGCCGTCGCGGCCCCAGACCGTGAGCAGCGCCACGCCGGCCGCGGTGTGCGGGAACACGATCGGCAGGTCGATCACGCCCTCGACGAGGCGCTTGCCGGGGAATTCCTTGCGGGCGAGCACGTACGCGAGCGGCACGCCGACGACAAAGCCGATGACGGTGGCGATGACCGCCGCCGAGACGGTGAGCCAGAGCGAGCGGCGCACATCGTCCTGACGCAGCGCCTCGCCGAGGAGCCCGGCACCGGCGCCGACGATCATGCTCGCCGCCGGCAGCAGCACGAAGGCGAGTAGCAGGGCGCCGGCCACCGCGCACAGCGCCCAGAAGAGCGACGGCCGGAAGCGGATCATCGCCCGACCCGGATCATGGCCGGAGGCCCCTCGCCGGCGGCGGGCCGGACGAGCGTGCGGGGGGCCCGGGATCGACCGGGTGCCTGTATTCCCTGAGGACGCTCACCCGGACCCCCCGCACGCTCGTCTCACCCCCTCCGGTGCGGCGGCGGCGTTGTCGAGCGTGGGCGGCGTGAGCACCGGCTGATACTGCGCCTGAAGGATGCGCCGCCCCTGCGGCCCGAGCAGAAATGTGGCGAACTCAGCGGCAAGGCCCGGGTCCGGCGCGTTTGCAGGGATCGTGAAGGCGTAGCGGATGAGGCCGCCGCGAAAGACGGGCCGGACGCTCGCGAAGCGCTGAGAATCGAGCTTGACCTCGACCGTGCGGTACGAGGCGAGCTGCGCCGGTTCGCCGAGGTCGATTGCAGCCGGCAGGCGCACGTACTTCAGGCCGTGCTGCCGGGCGACGCTCTCGTACTCGAAGGCGCAGTCGACGTCGCCCGACTCCAGGAGCGCGAGCAGCCCGATGCTGTCACCGCGCAGGACGATGTGGCTCCCGCTGGTCGTCTCGACGATCTCCGGCACGTGGATCACGTCTACGCCACCGATCCGGTCCACGGTGATCGGCGAGGTGAACTCGCCCATCACCATATCCTCGAACAGGAACGGGTCGCGGTAGGCGCGCTCGGCGAGCTGGAGCACCATCAGCGAGCGGTAGCCGGCAGCGTCAAAGCGCGGGTCGGCGAGGCCGAAGCGCACGTCGTGCTGGGTGACGCGCCGGTACCAGTTCGCGGAGGTCACCTCACCGTTGAGCGCGCTCTTCGGCGAGATGGCGAGGACCACGCGATTGGTGGCGAAGCTGCAATACCAATCCGCATAGGGCTTGCCGGTGTGCGGGTCGTTGCGGTCGTACATCAGCGGAGCGATGAGCTGCTCGTCCGCCGTCACCGCGAGGTCGAAGAGGTCGCCCAGCTCAGTGACGTGACGCAGCACCTGGATGCTGCCATGGCTCTCGGTGGTCACCGTGACGCCGGGGTGGGCGGCCTCGAAGGCCGTCGCGAGCCTGTCGAAGGGCACGATGAGGCTGCCCGCGTAGATGAGCCTGACCTGCCTGGTCTGACCACCGCAGCCGCCGAGCAGGATGACGAGCGCGGCGATCAGCAGGAGCAGAACGGGCAGCGACGCACGAAGTGCCGGAGAGCGCACGCCGGTCGTGCGCGGCCGGCGCGCCAGGACCCCGGCCGCGGGATGCACCGCGGCTGGGGTCCTGATCTCATGTCGGCGTCTCGCCCGTCGCCGCACCGTCGTCACCGTCTCACTTCACGCGCACGACGATGCGCTGGATCTGGCCCGGCATCTGGGCTTCGCTCAGGCCGGGCCCCACGAGCCGTAGCGGGAAGTACGAGTCCGGGAGCTCGCCGCCGTCGACCTTGCCGGCGAGCACGATGCTCGTGTTGCCGGCGATCTTGCGAGAGTCGATGGTCACGACCTTGCCGCCGGCGCTCTCGATCTGGATCTCGTAGCCCTTCTTGGCCAGCGCCATGTCGTACGCGCCGGGTCCGTGCTTCTTGCCGCCGTCGACCATCCCGGTGACGAGGTAGAGCGGCACGCCCTCCCAGCGCTTGCCCTGGGCATCGACCCAACCGGAGCCGTGACAGCCCGGCGAGGCACAGTTCACGTAGGACGCCTTGTCGATGTGGGCGGACTGCGCACCCTGGACCTGCACGTCCCACTGCGCCGAGGCCTTGGTCACCGAGATGCGGTCGATCCACTTGACCGACCAGTGGCCGTCCACGACCTGCCCGCCGGACGTGGGCTCGGCGACGATGAGGCGCAGCGGTCCTTCGTCGGCCCCCATCAGCTTGCCGTCGTGCCGGTAGGCGACGATGACCGTGAGGTCCTTCTTCGGCGTCTGCTCCGTGCCCGTGGCGGGGTCGTAGGCGGTGAAGCCCTGATTCATGATCTGGTCGTAGGAGAACGTCATGCCGTAGCCGTCGCTGCCCACTATCGTCACTCCGGTCGACTTGCTGATCCCGCCCACGAGGTCGGTGAGATAGCTCAGCTTCACGCCCGTGAACTTCGAGGGCAGCGTGATCGTGCCCGTGCTGCTCTTGATCCCGCCGTAGCCCGTGTACGAGGGCAGCGCTTCCAGCTGGTTCATGGTGAAGCGCTTCTCGCCCTTCTCGCCGACGAGCGTGAGCACGACCTTGCCCGACGGGCTCGGCAAGGGGCTCGACGACGAAGCGGCCGAGCCCCCGCAGGCGCCGCCGAGCACGACGAGCAGCGCGGCGGCGAGGCCGGCGGCGAGCAGGCCGCCGGCAGTCAGGAGCCGGGCGCGGGCACCGGCTCTCATGGAAGGCCGCCTCATTTGAGCGGCAGCATGACGATCTTGGTGATGCGGCCGAGGCGCTTGGCGGCCGGCACGTACTTGGCCGGGCCCACAAGGCGCAGCGGGTAGTACTGCGACACGAGGTCGCCACCGGCGCTGTTGGCGACCACGATGGAGCTCTGGCGGACGGTGACCCTCGAATCGAGCGTCACCGTCTCGCCGGCGGCCGAGTAGAGGCGGATACGGTAGCCCTTGCGCGCAAGCGCGGCGTTGTAGGTCATGTCTTTGCCGCCGTCGACCTGCCCGATAAGCATGTAGAGGGCAACACCGGTCCAGCTCTGGCCGTTCGGCGCCTTCCAGCCGACGCGGTGGCACCCGGGCGCCGCGCAACTCTGGTAGCTCTGCATGTCGATGACGTCCGTGGGCCGCGTCCCGTGCGACTTGAGCCCGACCAGCATGAGGTTCCAGGGAGGCAGCACCTGGTCGCGGACGTTGAGCGTGACCACCTGGTACTCACTGTCACTGCCCCTCATGACGACCGGCTCTTTGAGACTGTCGGCGGCATAGAGCCGCAGCGGCCCCTGGTCGGAGGGCAGGGCCGAGCCGCCGAACGCCCATGCCAGGATGCAGGAGAGCTGGCCGTGAATGTCTGCGCCGGTCAGCTGCGTCCCGTCGCCGACCGTGGTGTTGAACATGACCCAGTTGGTGGCAGTGGGGGTCGACACCTGGTCACCCGTCAACGTCTGTGCGTACCCGTCCACAGCGATGGCGTTGACCGACTGCTGGCTTGTGATGCCTGCGCCGCCCAGCGCGTTCTGCAGAACGTCGGCGAGGCGCACGCCTGTGACCGCGACCGGAGCGTCCGAGGGGATCACGTTCCCGGCGCCGTTCTTGATGCCAGCATAGCCGTTGTAGACCGCAAGCGCCTGCAGGTCGCTGAGGGTGTACTGCTTGATGAGCGTCCCGTTGTGCTGCACCGTGAGTACGACCGGGTCGGCGGCCTTCGCGTTCGGTGTGCCACCGGGCAGGAACGCGCCGGCGGCGAAGACGGCGGCGATGGCGCACAGTAGCAAGAGCGCCGCCCCGACGATGACTCTGCGATGTCTCATGATCCCGACCCCTCACGGTTGTGGCGGTACCGGCCGCGGCCGGTACCCAAGGGCTCGGCGGCGGCGCGGCGGGGAGAATGGGCGAGAAACCCCCGCCGCGTCGCGCTGATGCCGAGCGTCTGCCGGCTCAGAAGATGAGCCGTATCTTGAAGAGCTTGAAAGCGGCCAGCTTGTTGTTGAACGGCTGTGTGACCGGCGGGCCGCCGACGAAGCGGAACGGCGCCTCACTCGCCGGCAAGAGCTTGCCGGCCTTCATCTTCGCAACGATCAGGTCCGTGCGCAGCTTGCCGTTCCGGAACAGGATCTTGCTGCTGAACTGCGGCTTGTAGCCGTCGAGGCAGAAGAACTGGATCGTGTAGCCCTTCTTGGCCAGCGCGGCGTTGAAGCCGGCCGTGTTGTCGTCCACCATCCCGACGAGCTTGTAGAGCAGCTGGCCCTGGTACACGTAGCGCAACGTGGGATTGATGTTCCCGGCCTTGTTCCCGTACCACGTGGCGCTAGCAGGGACCTGAGCGAGCGACAGCACCTTGGTCGTCCTGCCCTGCACGGTCAGCGTCCAGCCGCCGGCAAACGAGGGCGCGGCGAACGCGAGCACGAGCACCGCCGCACCGGTGAGCATGAGGATGGCTCGTCTTCGCATGTGCTCACTCCCTCCCGAGTCGCTCTTCCGCTGTGCGTACTGATGCCGCTGCGGCGGGGCCGGCCATCCGGCCGGCCCGCCGCAGCCCTGAGCCCGGCCCGACGCCGGGTCGCCGGCTCAGGCCGGAGAGGTCACGGGGTCGAGATGACGTTCAGCTGGTTGACGGTCGAGACGCTGGTGTTGGTCGGGCCGTAGACCATGTTCTCGCTGACGGAGTCGGCGATCGCGAAGCGCAGCGGGCCGCTGGCGACCGGCATGACGGCGCCAACGGGGTCGCTGTAGATCAGGATCGCGGCAAGCGTGCCCGTCGGGGTCATCGCGGCCCGGCTCATGGCGTTGTAGTAGCTGAAAGTGGTGGAGCCGGCCAGATTGACCAGTTGATCGTGGGTGAACGTCTTCGTGTAGGGAGAGCCCGGAGGGACCACGTTGGTCACTCCGACCGACTGCGTCGTCGCGAGCGCCGTGCCGAGCGCATCGGCGACGACGTCGGTGACCTTGACGCCGGTCACTGCATCCGGGCCGATGGCCGGGCTCTTGAACAGACCAGCCCAGCCGGCGAACGGCGTCAGTGCCTTGAGCTCGTCGAGGCTGTAGGCCCTCACGGGCGTGCCGTTGTGCTCGACCAGCAGTATGCCGGCGCTGCCCGTAGCGGTGAAGGTCACGGGCGAGCCGGTGAGGCCCGTGCTCGTGGCCGTCATGGTGTTCGTGCCGGCGGCGATGCCGAGCTTCCAGCTGCCGACCGTGGCGACACCGGAGGCGTCGGTCATTGCCGATGCGTCCGTCACCGAGCCGCCGCCCGTGGCCACCGCGAAGGTGACACTCACGCCGGCGACGGGCTTGCTCTTGGCGTCGGTGACGCGCACGCTCGGCGCGATCGCCACAGCGGCGCCCACGCTCGCCGACTGGTTGTCGCCGGCCTTCAGAGCGATCTTGGTGGCGGTGCGATACGTGTACGTGTCCGCCTTGACCTTGGGGCTGATGCCCCCAGCCTTGGTGACCACGCGCACGTCCACGGCGCCCTTGCCGGCGGGCACGGTCGCGGTGATCGAGGTGGCGGACGTCGCGCTGACCTGCGTCGCCTTCTTCGTGCCGAACGTGACCTTTGTCACGACGCTCTTGCCGCCGACTTTGAAGTTCTTGCCGGTGATGACGACCACGTTGCCGCCCGAGACCGTGCCGGCGGCGGGGCTGACGGCCAAGACCACGGGCTTCTTGCTTGCCGCCGCGAAGGCGGAGACGGTCCCGGCCAGACCCATGACCAGGACCCCGACCATGGCCAGGCTGACCACAGTCGATGTGAGTGTGATGGCACGTTTTAGCATTCCAGCCTCCAAATAGATTTGCCCTTCGCTTCCGGGACAGTTGCGATAGCGGCGGAGCGCCTCCTCGCGTCGCCCCCTCCCTCGATCCATGCCGAGCTCCAAGATCCCAAGGCGGAGGAGGGCGCCGATGAGTGGCAGCTGGCATGAAGAAGGGCACCAGAAGCAGGCCCTCCCACATGCGGAGCAGCCCCTGACAAGGCGCGCTCTCCTTTCCGCACTGGGAGACACGGCGGTTTCCCGCTGTACCCTGCCGGCGCCGGCTCCATAGGCCCCACTCTGCCCGTAGGACTCCGACGCTCGGAGAAGCGCCGTCATTCTAAGGACTTCCTCATCGTGGGGACAAGAGCGTTCCGGACAAAGGCCGGGCCGGCGGCGTGGACAGGATGTCCTGCCTGCGCCGCCGGCCCGGCGCGCAGTCGAGCCGGCGCCGCGACGAAGCGACACGTACGCGACGAGGGCCTGGCGCGACAGGCATCATGCCCACCGCGCCAGGCCCTCACGGACCGCGCCTCGTGCTATTTGTCGATCATGACCTCGGTCGCCTTGATGACGGCCCGCACCTTGTCGCCGGCTTTGATATCAAGCTTCTCGACCGAGTGCCTCGTCACGGCGGCCGCCACTTCGTGACCCGCCACGTCTACGATGACCTCGGCCATGACGTCTCCGAGAACGACGCTTTTGACGGTGCCCGGGAGCTGGTTGCGCGCGCTCAAGGTCATGGGTGTCTCCTTGCTCGGCGTGACTGGCCGCGGCTCGGCCTCTCGTGCGGGACGTACCCCCGGCCTTGAGGGGCGAAACCGCTAGCCGAGTCAGACGGCCCCATCACGGCGGCCGACCAGTGGGCTTCAAAGTCCGAGGCCCAAGCTGGCTGACAGGAGTGTCGATGCCCGGCCGGGTGGCCTCAGCGAGCCGGCGCCGGCTGCTCGAGCTTGTCCATCCTCACGGCGCAGACCTTGAACTCCGCCGTCTTGGTCACCGGGTCGGAGGCAGAGTTGGTGAGCTCGTTGACCGGCGATTCCTTGTAGTGGAACGTCATGAACATCGTGCCGACCGGCACGCGCGTCGTGATGACGATGCGCGTCGTGATCGACCCTCGCCGTGACGTCACGCGGATCATCTCGCCGTCCTCGAAGCCCATCCGCTCCGCATCGACCGGATTGACCTCGGCCAGCTCGTGCGGGCGCAGCATCTCGAGGTTCGACGAGTGCCGCGTCATGACGTTGTAGTGGTAGAGCATGCGCCCGGTCGTGAGCAGCGTCGGATACTCGTCGTCGCACAGCTCGGCCGGCGCCTCGAAGGGAATGCCCTGGAGCAAGCCCAGGCCACGGGTGAACTTCCCCTTGTGCAGGTACTGCGAACCGGGGTGGTCCTCGCTCGGGCAGGGCCACTGCAGACCGCCCTCTTCGTCGAGGCGCGCGTAGGTGATGCCGGCGAAGTTGGGGATCACCCGCCGGACCTCCTCGAAGACCTCTTCCGGCGACGAGAAGTCCATCTTGTGACCGAGCCGGCCGGCGAGGTCGATGATGATCTCCCAGTCGGGCCGGCACTCGCCCGGGGGCTCCACCGCCTTGCGCACGCGCTGCACGCGGCGCTCGGTGTTGGTGAACGTGCCGTCCTTCTCCGCGTAGCAGGCGGCCGGCAGGAACACGTCCGCATAGCCGGCGGTCTCGGTCATGAAGAGGTTCTGGACGACAAGGAAGTCGAGGCTCTGCAGCGCCTTGCGCACGTGGTTGGCGTCGGCGTCGGTGAGCGCCGGGTCCTCGCCCATGATGAACATCGCCTTGAGCTTGCCGTACACGGCCATGTCGAGCATCTCGGGGATGCGCAGGCCCATCTTCTCGGGCATCGGCACGCCGTAGGCCTCGGAGAACCTGGCGCGCGCATCCGGGTCGTTGACGCTCGGGTACCCCGGGAAGGAGTTGGGCAGGGCGCCCATGTCGCAGGAGCCCTGCACGTTGTTCTGGCCGCGCATCGGGTTCACGCCGGCGAACTCGACGCCGATGTGGCCGGTCACCATGCCGAGGTTGGCGAGGTTCATGACGTTGGCGGTGCCGGTCGTGTGCTCGGTGATGCCGAGCGTGTAGAAGATGCCGGCCCGCGGCGTCGTGGCGTAGAGCTCGGCCGCCTGCTCGATCAGCTCGACCGGCACGCCGGTGATCTCCGAGGCGCGCTCCGGCGGGTACTCGCGCACGGTCTCCCAGAGGTCATCGAAACCCTCGCAGCGCTCCTCGATGTAGGCGGCGTCGTGCCAGCCGTTGCTGATGATGTGGTGCAGCAGCCCGTTGACGAGCGCGTTGTCGGTGCCGGGCTTGAGGCGCAGCCAGAGATGAGCGCGCTCGGCCAGCTCCGTACGCCGCGGGTCAACGACGATGAGCTTGGCGCCGCGCGCCGCCGCCTGCTTCATCTTGTTGCCGATGATCGGGTGCGCCTCGGTGGCGTTGGACCCGATGATGAACAGCACGTCGTTGTGCGCGATCTCGCCGATCGAGTTGGTCATCGCGCCTGAACCTAACGTGGCGGCCAGACCGGCCACCGTTGGAGCGTGTCAGGTACGTGCGCAGTGATCGATGCTGTTGGTGTTGAGGCCCGCCCTCGTGAGCCGCTGCAGGAGGTAGTTCTCCTCGTTGGTGCAGCGGGCCGAGCTGAGCACCCCGATGGCGTCGGGGCCCTCCTCCTCTTTGATCCGCAGCAGGCGCTCGGCGACGTAGTCCAAGGCTTCGTCCCACGTCGCCTGCTCCCAGATGCCGCCGCGCTTGATCAGCGGGTGGACGATGCGGTCCGGACTGTCGATGAGGTCGGTGTGGAAGCGGCCCTTGACGCAGAGCGAGCCCTGATTGACGGGCGCGTCGTAGGCGGCCGTGACGCCGACGACCTTGCCGTCGGCGACGTTGAGGTCGAAGTTGCAGCCGACGCCGCAGAACGGGCACGTCGTGCGCACTTTCGTGCGCTTCCACGCCGGTGTAGGCAGGAGTTGCTTGTTCATCAACGCCCCGGTGGGGCAGATGTCCGCGCACTGCCCGCAGAAGCGGCAGAAGTCGGTGTTCAGCGGGTGGTCGAAGGAGGTCTGGATGACGGAGTCGAAGCCGCGCCGCGTGAAGCCGATGGCCTCCGTGACCTGGACGTCGCGGCACACGTCGGCGCACTTGCCGCAGAGGATGCAGCGGTTGGGGTCGTAGGCGATCAGCGGCTGGTCCTCGACGGCGTCGTACCCGCGCGACTCGGAACCCTGGAAGCGGTTCCTGAACACCTCGTAGTCGATGCCGTTGCGCTGCAGGTCGCACTCGCCGTTTGCCTCGCAGGTGCACTGCAGACACAGCTGCGCCCCGCGCACCGCCTCGTCCTCGGGGAAGCCCAGCTCGATCTGCTCGAAGTTGATCTTGCGGTCCTCGGGCCAGAGCTTGGGCATCTGCGCCGGCGCCTCCACCTCGGTCATGCCGGTGTTGATGTCGAGAAAGACCGGCGGCACCTCGGCCATGCGGCGCACGCCGGGGTCCATCGTGCCCTTGGCGGTGAGCGCCTCAAGGTAAGGTGTGCGCCGCAGGTCGTGCAGTTCCTGTGAGACCTCGGCCATGACGGCACCGCGCAGGTAGTTGTCGATCGACCAGGCGGCCTTCTTGCCCTGGGCGATGGCCTGCACCACGGTCTGGGCGCCGAGCACCGCGTCGCCGCCGGCGAAGACCTTGGGATCGGCGGTCTGCAGCGTCCAGTCGTCGACGGCGAGGGTGCGCCACCTGGTGTGCGCGAGGCCCTCGGCTTCGCCGGCACCATCGAGCTGAGGGTACTGGCCGATGGCGCTGATCACCTGGTCGCACTCGACCACGAACTCCGAACCCTCGAGAGGGACCGGGCGGCGGCGGCCTGAGGCGTCCGGCTCGCCGAGCTCCATGCGGATCATCTCGATGCCGTGGACGTGGCCGTCGTCGCCGGTGAGCACGCGCACGGGGGCCACCTGGAGCACGAAGCGCACGCCCTCCTCCTCGGCCTCGTCGACCTCGGTGTGGTGGGCGGGCATCTCCTTGCGCGAGCGCCGATACAGGCACGTGACCTCTTCGGCGCCCAGGCGCACGGCGGTGCGGCAGGCGTCCATGGCCGTAAAACCGCCGCCGATGACCGTGACGCGCTTGCCGCAGGCGACGGTGCCGTCGCGCTCGAGGTCGCCGAGGAAGTCGACGGCCGTGACGACGCCGGGGGAGTCGTCGCCGTCGCAGCCGAGCGCATTGGCGTTGAAGGCGCCCAAGGCGAGGAAGACGGCGTCGTACTCTGCGCGCAGCTCGTCGAGCTGGAAGTCGACGCCGAGACGCACGTTCGTCTCGAGCTCGACGCCCATGCGCCAGAGGATGTTGAGCTCCTGGTCGATGATGTCGCGCGGCAGACGGTATGACGGGATTCCGTAGCGGAGCATCCCGCCCGGCTTGGGCTGCGCCTCAAAGATCTTGACGGCATGGCCTTCGAGCCGGGCGTAGAAGGCGGCGGCGAGGCCGGCGGGCCCGCCGCCGACGATGGCGATCTTCTTGCCGCTCTCCGGCCTGGGCTCGTGCGGCAGCAGCAGCTCGCCCTCCTGCTCGTCCGGCCGCGTCTGGTCGGCCATGAAGCGGTGCAGCTGGCAGATCGTGATCGGTTCCTCGACGAGCGCGCGGCGGCAGGGACCTTCGCAGGGCCGCGGGCAGACGCGCCCGAGGATGCCGGGGAAGGGCAGGTCCTGGCGCAGCACGCGCATGCCGGCCGCGTAGTCGCGCGCGGCGATCTGCTCGAGGAAGGCGGGGATCTTGATGTGCGTCGGGCAGGCGTCGCGGCAGGGCGGCGCGCAGTACGAGTTGTGGTCGCTCAGCAGCAGCTCGAGATTGAGCTGGCGGATGGCGCGCAGCTCGGGGGTCTGCGTGAGCACGACCATGCCGTCGGCGACCATCGTGTCGCACGCGGTCACCGGGTCCTTGCGACCTTCCACGGTGACGACGCAGAGGCGGCAGGCCGAGGCCGGCGTCAGGGTCTCGTGGTAGCAGAGAGTAGGGATGTCGATGTCGGCGGAGTGCGCCGCCGCCAGGATCGTCGCCCCGGGCTCAGCGCTGACCTTCCGCCCATCGATCGTGAGGTTCACATCCACCTCCTGCAGGACCGCCCGCAGACTCGCGAGCTCCACAATCTACGTCGCACCGGCCGGGGGACAGCGGGGGAGGTCATCGACCTCCTCCGCAGCCGCGTCGGCCGGTGATTGGATTGTAGCGGCTGGTCCCAGTCGAGTACACCGCGCCGGGCAGCGGTGGCGGCGCCTGAACGCGAGGCTCGTCAGCCGCCTGCTCGCAGTCGCCGGGCCAGCGCCAGCCTCGCCAGCGTCTCGGCGACAGACTGGCGCGGCACCACGATGTCCGCGGCGTCCCCCGCCTCGGCTGAGCCGTCGCCCACCGCGACGCCCAGTCCGGCCCACGCGAGTGCGGGGGCGTCGTCGGCCGCGTCGCCGAAGTAGGCGACCTTTGCCGGAGGGATGCGCAGATGCTTCGTAAGGGCGGCGAGGGCGCGCTCCTTGGTCGCGTCGGCAGCCTGCACGGCGAGCACGCCGGGCGTCGGCCGCAGCATGGCAGTCTGTTCCCCGCCCGCTTCCCTCAGGGCCAGGACCGCGTGCTCGACGCCGTGGGCACCGCCTGAGAGCACGAGCCTGAGGGCACCAGCCGGCGAATCATGGGTGGCCAAGTCCAGACCCAGTCCGTGTGCGATGTTCCTCACCGCATCCGCCGCGGCGCGCGGCAGCGGGATTCGGTCGATGACCTGTCCGCTGCCCAGATCACTCGTCTCCGCGCCGCCGTAGGCGATCGCGTACCCTCGGTCGGCGCTGAGCGCCTTGGCCGCCGCATGCGCAAAGTCCGAGGGCCGGCCGGTGCAGACGCAGAACGTCGCGCCGGCATCGACCAGGCTCCACAATGCCGTCTCGATGCGTGGAGCCACGGCATCGCCGGTCGACCCAAGCAGCGTGCCGTCGAGGTCGGTGGCCAGGAGGTCCGGCCCGTCCAGGCTCAGCATCCGCGGGCCGATGACCATCTTCCACCCGGCGCGCACGGCCAGGCACTCGGGCAACAGCTCCCCGGAGTCCTCGTCCAGCGGGACCTCGACGACGGCGCGTCCCCCGAGCACGCGGCGCAATTCGTCGACGACCAGAGGATTCACGACGACGAGCGCCACGTCATAGCGAGCGCCCAGGAGAGCAGGCACAGCGTTCGACCAGCCGGATCCGGCGACCATCTCGAGGGGTCCCAGCTGGTCGATGACCAGCAGGTCCACGTCCGAAGCGGCGCAGCGCGTCAGCTCGTGCCGCCCCCATCGGACCGCGTCTCCGACGAACTGCCAGGAGAAGCGGCCCGCGACGCCGCCGCCAATAGGGTCGCCCTCGGCGACGCCGACGAAGACGGCCAGTCGCCGACGCTCTCCAGTGCGGAGATTGACGACAGTCTGGACCACACGGCCCGACGCCAGCTCCTGCGACTCGCTGATCAGGCCGGCGACGCGCAGACCCCTGCCGCGAGCGACCTCGACCGTGCGCCGGCAGGCGGCAGTCTTGCCTGCACCGGGCGCGCCGGTGACCAGGACGATGAGGTTCTTGCGCGGCGCCCCTGGAGTAGGCGCCGGCGCCGCGGGCGCGTGTTCCGGGCTCACGTCGGCGCGTGCGACGCTGCCGCGCGCGAGGCTTCCCACTGCCCAGCCTCGATCTCCACCGTCGACAGGCTCCGGCCGAAAAGCGAACGCCTGGCGCCTTGCTGGACTGCGGCGATGGCGTCGTCGTGGGA